>JGI24698J34947_10000166_pt1 | contig 25419 bp, 17 predicted proteins | sample TergutMp193P3_FD_34947 | JGI IMG/M metagenome (IMG submission 34947) | reverse complement strand
GGGCTTGCGGAGCAAGACCAGGGCTGGCAAACTGTGGCGGAGTGAGGCGTGGGAGCGAGCGAAGCGACCGACCTAGCCGAACGGAGCCCGAGCCGCCAACGGCGGCGAAGCGTTTACAATCCTGTTAGGCGACGTATTTTCTTTTTTCACTTTTTAGCTATTAACGTTTCATAAGATTGATCTATTAATTTCTTTATCTCTTTCCCTATAATTTTATTATCCAGTTTTATTGTGTTTTTATATTTCCTTTGTTTTAATGGAACATGATAACCGGGCAATACTATATCTGGGTATTTTTCCCTGTATATTTTACCAATTTCAGGCTCACATCTTAATGTTATTTTATAATTATTACTTTCAGGATAAATTTCCGCAAATATATGTTTGTTATATTTTATACATATTGGAATATCGCCAAAAGGAAAATCTATATATGCCCCATCTTTTGACAAACAATAATCAACTATTTCATTTAATTTTTTCATATAATTTTATAATCCAAATATGGGAAAATCCAATTGTTCCTCTTGTATGTTTATTTTTTTACCATATTCAATTGTTTCTTTCCATGTTTCTTTATCCAAATAATTAAATCTAAATTTCTTTTTTGAAAAAACGGCAATAACATCAGCCCCATGCCAAAAATGGGCATACCAGCCTTCAATAATATTTTTGGATATATTTTCTATTTCATTTTCATTAATTTCAACCTCAAATAAATGCCACCTGTCGTTTTTATTCTCTGCTGATGTTATATATACTTTGAAAATAACCATATTGTTTAATATTCTATTATCAACAAGGCTTTCTTCAATAATTATTCCACGAAATTTCATTTTCTTCTCCTATAAAAATAGTCTATATCACATTTTTTATTTTATCAAGTATTTTCTCTACAATTTTAAGAAAATATGTCGCCTAACGTATTTTAAGGGCTTCATGGATTTGCCAAAATATTTATAGTTAGAACTATTTTTTGGGGGGAATTAGAGAGAAACTGGAGTTTGCGAACAGCCATACAGTACCGCCCTCTCCCCGCTCAAAACCAGTTCCCGCTCTTCCCCCGCCCCGCGAAGCAGGACGGAAATTGCAGTCTGCCCCATGTTTTTTACAACAAGCGAAGTGAGATGTCCGTCCCGCCACTGGAAGTCGAGTTCAATGTTTCCCTTTGCGCGCGCTCCCTTGACACTTCCGCAAGCCCAGCTTTTGGGCAGGGCGGGAAGTACGTCCAAAATGACGAGAGGCCCGCTGTCCCTGTAACGAATACGGCTCTGTATCAGCATCTGGGTCATCCCGGAAAGTGCGCCGAAGTTTCCGTCTATCTGAAAGGGCGGGCCATTGTTGAAAAGGTTGGGGAGGGTGAACTCTTTGAACAGGGCGTTGAGGTGTTCAAGAGCGGTTTCGCCGTCTTTAAGACGAGCCGTAAAGTTGACAAGCCAGGCACGGCTCCAGCCGGTGTGCCCCCCGCTTGAGGAAAGACGGCGTTCCAGTGTTTTACGCGCGGTTTCGGCGAGGAGAGGCGTTTCGTCCACCGTTATCGCGTCTCCGGGCCAGAGCGCCCACAGGTGGGAAAAGTGGCGGTGCCCCGGTTCGGCTTCTTCGTACTCTTCGTTCCACTCGCGGATGGTTCCGTTACTGTGAACAGCCGGGGACGGTAACCGTTTTAAAATGGAACGGTATGCGCCGGTATCTACATCCGCTTTTTGTAAAATTTCCGCCGAGCGTATTACAGCTTCAAAGAGTTTTCGCAAAATCTGGTTGTCCATTTCACAGCCTGAGCAGAGGCTTGCCTGCCCGCCGTCGATCAGATAACTGTTTTCAGGTGATGAAGAAGGGGAGACTATCAAATAACGTTCTCCTTCTTCATTTGTTCTTTTTCCCGGAACAAGAAAATCCGTAAAAAAAACGCAGGCCTCGTTCAGCAGGTAGAAATATTTTTCAAGGAAGTTTCTGTCCTGTGTGTACTCGTAATGTTCCCATATATGCAGTGTAAGCCACGCTGCGCCCAGTGCCCAATACGAGGCAGGTATCCAGTAGTCGCGGGGGGCTGTGTCCGCCCATATATCGGTGTTGTGGTGCGCGGTAAAACCACGGCATCCGTACATTGCCTGCGCGGTTTTTTTTCCGTTGGGGTACATTCTTTCCAGCAGATCAAAGAGAGGCTCTTCGGTTTCCGCCAAATTGCACATATTGGCGGGCCAGTAGTTCATCTGGGTATTGATGTTGATCGTGTAGTCCGAGCCCCACGGCGGGTCAAGGTGGGGATTCCACAGTCCCTGTAAATTGGAGGGCAGTGTGCCGGGTCTGCTGCACGAGATTTGCAGATAACGGCAGAAGTTAAAGTACCTCGCCGTGTCCTCGTTGCCTTGCAGTTCAAGCTCCATGCGATTGTACCAGCCCTGATATTCGCGGGTGTGATCTTCAAGTAGCTGTTCCCAGTTTTGGGAAACGGCGCGGTTGATGTTGGCGGTACAGGCGGTTGTGCAGTCGGCTTCCCTGAAACCTGTGCGGATGTCAGCGAAGAGCAGGGCTTCGTCGGCTTTTTCCACGGTGATAAAACCGCCACGGCTCCTCTGCGTCCCTCCCTTCTGCACAACCTTTATCATTGAGCAAAAGGGGATGTCCCCGTCGCGGGTTAAAAAAGCGGTATCGTTGATGTTTCCCTTGCGGTCGTAAAAAACTCCCCGGTCAAGTCCGGCGCGAAATGATATTTTACCGGGCAGGGGATTTCCCTCCGCTGTCGTCGCGCTGAAACGCATAACGAGAAGATCGGCGGGAGAGGAAATAAAAGTTTCTCTTTTATACATTACGCCGTCGTGTTCAAAAGAGATAGTGTGCAGGGCGCGTGAAATACCCAGTTCACGGCGGTAGTTGCGGATGTCTTTTAAGAGGGGCCCGCTTCTTGTTCCCGACCAGGGATGCCCGAAACCGCCTTGCGGGGAAAAGCTGATGTTAAGTTCGCCCGCTGTTTGGTACACCCGCTGGGCAGGGGGAATACCGCTGAGGCTTTCAAGGCAGAGTTCCTCCGCTTCACCTGCGCGTCCTTCACCTAACAACCGCCGTATTTCGCAGAGAGCGTCCTTTGCCGAAGGGTTGTTGCGGTCGCGGTACTGGCCCGACCAGATTGAATCTTCGTTTAACTGAATCTTCTCCCTGTCAGGAGAGCCGAAGATCATGGCTCCCATTCTGCCGTTCCCAAGAGGGAGGGCGCTCTCCCACTTCACGGCGGGCGAATTAAAAGCGATTAAGTCATTCACCCTTAAACTGATCCCATACTGCTGTCAGAGCGGCGCTCATTGAATAGGGCGGATTGCGCCTTATGTCGCCGCCTGTTTCCCAGAGTACCGGGCAAACGCCGTTATCCAGACTGGTTTGCATAACCGCGCTCATCCATTTGATACGGCCATCTTCAACTTTGTTTCTTCTTGTTACGCCGTATTCGCCCAGAATTACCGGAACGCCCTTATCAATAAAGTTGACTCTCAACTTGTTGAACTGGGCGGTGAGTTCCGCGTAATCCGCGTCGGTTCCCCAATCGTCCCTGAAGCCCCAACTGTTGTCTAGCTGTTCGGCGATGGTAAAAGTAGAGGGGTCGTAGTAATGAACGGAGAGTATCAGCCGGTCTTTTTTTGTATCCTCAGGCATTTTAAAAAGAGGGTCGCAACTTAAATTTATGTCTGTCCAGTAACCGGAGATGAGAAGGAAACGATCTTCGTTACCCGCAACACCGCGAACCGTATCAACGAAGGTTTGGTTCAACATATTTAAGATATTGAACGCTTCGCCCTTTCGGCTCACGTCGCCACCCCAGCGGTTCCACAGTTTGTCAAAGCCGACTTCGTTCATGGCTTCGAAGATCAGTTTTCCCTGCGAAACGCCGGAGAGACGGCGGGCAATCTGTCCCCACACCGCCTTTAGCTGTCCTGCCGTCCCGTCAGGATCGTTACCGGCGTTCAATATCCAGCTCCTGTCGGATTCTCCGCCGTCGTGGTGCAGGTTCACTATCACGTACAGGTCCTCTTCTAGAATCCACTTCACCACCTCTTCAACACGGCTCATCCTGTTTTCTTCTATATAAAAGGAAGGACCCGGCCCGATATACTCCGCCCACGTAACGGGCAGGCGGATTGTAGTGTACCCGTAATTTTTCAGCGCCCGGATATATTCGCGGGTTATCAGGGGATTTCCCCACCCTGTTTCGCCCGCTACCCATTGCGCGTTCCCGATAGCGTCCAGCGTATTGCCGATATTTACGCCAATCCCCATGTTACGCACAAATTCCGTTGCCGGATTAACCGGAGTTGAAATGTTTTCCCGCGTCATTTGAGACCTTCCGCCTCCTGCCTGTTCATTTTCCAATTGTGTACTCTCCGTTTTCTGGCATGAAACCAGCACCAACAATAAAAGCGCGATTAAAAAGTTTTTGTTCTTTTTCAAGTGTTTTCCCCTTTCCGTTATGCGCCGGAGCGGACGTAAATCGGCATACTTAAAAAGCCGTGTTTCTCGGTTTTCCAACAACCGCCTTTTACTGTCTCGCCTGTCAGGTACTGTTTCCATTCGCCTTGGGGCAGGTAGTAGGTAACCTCTCCGTCCTCGCTGAATACGGGCGCGACGAGCAGGTCAGAGCCGAGCATGTACTGGCGGTCAAGGTACGCGCAAGACGGGTCTTCGGGGAATTCCAGGAACATTGCGCGAAGAACGGGAACGCCTTTTTCGTGGGCTTCCTTCGCCGCTTTCAATATGAAGGGCATCAGGCGCTTTTTTAGTTCCGCGAAGAAACGGCACACTTCCGTGGCGCTTTGCTCTGTGGGTCTTGTATCGCCGCCTTCATCGACGCTCCAGGGGACGCGGTAGGAGTGGCTTCCGTGAAGCCGTGAATGAGACGAGAGAAGGCCGAAGGCAAGCCACCGTTTGAACAGGGCGGCGTTGGGGATTCCCTCAAAACCGCCGATGTCGTGGCTCCAAAAGCCGAAGCCCGAAAGACTGAGCGATAGTCCCCCGCGCAGGGTTTCAGCCATTGCCTCAAATGTGGACTCGCAGTCCCCGCCCCAGTGCAGGGGGAAACGCTGACCGCCTGAAGTAGCCGAACGGGCAAAGAGGCACGCCTCTCCCTTTCCGCGTTTTCTTTCCAAGAGTTCAAATACCGCCTTGTTGTACAGGAAGGTGTAAAAGTTGTGGTGCCTCTGCGGATCGCCCTTATCAAAATATACCGCGTCATCGGGAATCTTCTCGCCGAAGTCGGTCTTGAAACAATCAACTCCCATGTCCATCAGCCTTTCCAAGTGGCCTGTGTACCACTTAACCGCGTCCGGGTTTGTAAAATCCACAATCGCCATTCCCGCCTGCCACTGATCGGTCTGGTATATTGAGCCGTCCTGATGTTTCAGGAAATAGCCGCCCTTCTTCCCCTCCTGGAAAAGCGCGGAACGCTGGGCAATGTACGGGTTGATCCACACGCAGATTTTCAAGCCCTTGGCTTTTATCCGCGACAGCATACCTGCCGGGTCGGGGAAGGTTTCCTTATCCCAAGTAAAGTCGCACCAGTTAAAGCCCCTCATCCAGAAGCAGTCAAAGTGAAAAACCGAAAGGGGGATTTTCCGCTCTTCCATGCCGTTTATAAAACTCATTACGGTTTTTTCATCGTAGGAAGTGGTAAACGAAGTTGACAGCCACAGCCCGAAGCTCCATTCAGGAGGCATGGCGGGCCTTCCCGTAAGAGCGGTGTAGCGTTCCAGTACTGCCTTCGGCCCGGGCCCGTAGATGATGAAGTATTCAAGAACTTCCCCGCCGACGCAGAACTGCACGCGCGAAGTTTTCTCACTGCCGATTTCCAGCGAAACTTTTCCCGGGTCGTTGATGAATACGCCGTAACCCTTGTTTGTCATGTAGAAGGGGATGTTCTTGTACGCCTGTTCGCTGGCGGTTCCGCCGTCGGCGTTCCATATATCAACGGTTTGCCCGTTCTTTATTAACGGGCCGAAACGCTCGCCCAGCCCGTACACCAGTTCCCCCACCGAGAGGGACAGCTCGTCCTTTACAAACCATCCCTCATCTGTATCTGCCATATACCCTGTCGATTTGTTCAGGTTCCTCGTTAAAACTTTGCCCGCTCCCCGGAAAACATTGTTCCACCTGTCGCCGTGTTCTACCGATACCGAAAGCTCCCCGCTTTCCAGAATCGACTCCTTTTCTTCTATAGTAATGGACGGCTTAAAACCGGGGTCTCTCTCCAGAGGGAAATTCGGCCCCCTGTCCAGCCCTCCTTCAAAGTGGGAAACCCTCACTCTAATAATATTTTTCATCGGGCTTGAATACCGGATGGTGAGTAACTGCATATTGAGCGTGTCGCCCCTGTGCCGGATCGGCCTTTCCGGCGCGTATACGACAAGCTCCTCTCCCTGCTGTTCCGGTTCTATAGCGCAGCCGGCAAAATGCGCGTGTACGCCCTCTTTAATAAGCCAGTAACCATTGGTAAATTTCACAAATTTTCTCCTTAAACTGATTTTTAAGGAATTATATATCATTTACTGCATTTCTGCATTCTTTTTTATATTAAAAAAGACCACAAAGGAAGGAAAAAACTACAATAAGAGGGCTTTTCGGGGGATTATGCTGTATTTTATTCTTGCCATAAAGCGGAAAAACGGCTAGAATATTATTATGCGGTTTTTTGCTGTGTTCTAAATTATAAAGTGCGGAAAGGTCAAATACTGGAAAACTCTGAGAATTAATATCCGTATGTCTTAGGGTGATTATAGTAGGAGGAAATTGATGAGTCTTAAAATCAGATTAATTACAATTATATTGTCGATGATTCTGGTTGTTATAGTTACTTTATCAATTGTTACCCTTACGCGATCCAGCGATTTGCAGATACAGACGACATATATGTACACAGATGAACTGGCGTACGAAAATTCAATAGAAATTCAGAGGCGTATCGAGTCTTACTCCAATTTTTGCAATGTGCTTTCAATGATATTAAGCGACTATGAAGCCACCGTGGAAAATTTGCGCCGGTATTCTTTTTCCGATATGCTGGCGGGCGCAATCACGCAGAGCGAAAGAGTCATGGGTATCTTTATGGCGTGGCTTCCGAACAGTATAGACAGCTTTGACTCAAGCCAGGGTCAGTTCCAGGTATTTTATACACGGGAGAGAACCGGCCAGGTAGAACAGGATGGGCAAGGTTACCAAAACTGGCGGAATTATCTGACTGATATGACCTCAAGAGGAACCCCTGTTTTGCAGAACCCTGTCTGGAGGGAAATTTACGGGTACGGGACTGTCCCCATCATATCCATCCAGTACCCTATCAAAAACCGCGCCGGCAGGACTGTGGGAGTTATAGGAATCAACGTTGTCAGCACTATGGATCAAATAGTCGATGACCTAATCAGGGTGATATACGACGGTCATGGAATAGCCGCGGTCTATGCCAACGACGGCACTATTGTCGCCCATTATTCTCAGGACAGCGCGGGGGATAACATCAAAACCAACGCGGGGGAAAAGGCGCTTTTAGGCGATCAGCTTGACTGGGTAGCGCAGTCGATCAGTACCGGAGGCGATTACGGACAGCCCTTTAATTTAATAAAGTATTCGCCGGTAATGGGAACTGATGTGCGCCTGATATATCAGCCCATCCATGTTACAGATATGGACTCATCCTGGTGCCTCATGATTGGCATTCCAATGGAAGAAATAACCAGGCAAACCCGCGAGATGGTGATCTTTACCGTATTGTTTGCGATAGTCATTCTTGCTGTCGCCGCAGTTATTACCTTCTTTGTTTCGCGGGGCATTGTCAAGCCGATCATCAGAGTCACCCTTAACCTCAAGGATATTTCAGAGGGCGAGGGAGATCTGACCAGAAAGATAGAAACCAAATCCAGGGATGAAATCGGCGAGCTTTCGCACTACTTTAACAGCACCCTGGAAAAGATCAGGGCGCTTGTCGTCAATATCAGGATGGAGGCGACAGGCTTGTCGGATATTGGCAACGACCTCGCCGTCAATATGAATAAAACAGCCGCAGCCGTAAACGAAATTAACTCAAATATCCAGAGCATAAAAACCCGGATAATAAACCAGAGCGCGAGCGTTACCGAGACCAAGGCGACTATGGAGCAGGTTACATTGAATATCAATAAGCTCAATGAGCATATTGAAAACCAGAGTTCCCACGTATCGCAGGCATCGGCTGCTATTGAGGAAATGGTAGCCAATATTCATTCTGTTACGCAGACGCTTGTTAAAAATTCCTCGAATGTCAAAAACTTGCAGGAGGCTTCCGAGACGGGGCGAAGCGGCTTGCAGGAAGTAGCGTCCGATATTCGGGAGATTGCCGAGGAATCGGAAGGGCTCCTGCAAATTAACTCCGTAATGCAGAACATTGCCAGCCAGACCAATTTGTTGAGCATGAACGCCGCGATTGAAGCCGCCCACGCGGGAGAGGCGGGCAGGGGCTTTGCCGTAGTCGCCGATGAAATTCGCAAACTGGCTGAAAATTCGGGAGTACAGTCCAAAACCATCAGCGCGGTGCTTAAAAAGATAAAAGGATCAATCGACAAGATCACAAAATCCACCGAGAACGTGCTGGGTATGTTTGAAGCAATTGATTCAAGCGTAAAGACAGTGTCGGAGCAGGAAGACATAATCCGCCACGCGATGGAAGAACAGGGGGAGGGAAGCAAGCAGACGCTTGACGGCGTAAGCGAGGTAAATGAAATTACCCGTCAGGTAAAGAGCAGTTCCAATGAAATGCAGGTAGGGGCGAAAGAAGTTATCGAGGAAAGCGCCAGCCTTGAAAGGGCGACGCAGGAAATAACTTCGGGCATGAATGAAATGGCAACGGGAGCCGAACAGATCAATTCGGCTGTAAACCAGGTTAATGAGATAAGCGGCAGAAATCGCGATGGTATTGATCACCTGATTAAGGAGGTATCGCGTTTTAAAGTCGATTAATATGCGGGCGTAAAATGAAAACAGTATTTGTGGTTGACGACAGTGATACTAACTTATCAATGGCGGAAGATGCATTGGAAGACCAATACAGGGTCATGACAATGCCGTCTGCGGCAAGAATGTTTTCTCTTTTGGAAAAAGTAAAACCCGATCTGATTCTTCTCGATATCGAAATGCCCGAAATGGACGGGTTTGAAGCGCTGGAAATTCTTAAATCTTCCGATACGCTGGCTGATATACCGGTCATGTTTCTTACAGGCTATACAGACGAAGAAATGGAAGTGCGCGGTTTTGAAATGGGCGCGGTGGATTTTGTTACAAAGCCGTTTTCCGCGCCCGTGCTTTTAAACAGGATAAAGACTCACCTCGAAATAGATCAGATGATCCGCGCACGGACGGCTCAGCTTCACAGACTGCAAAACAGCATAGTGTCGGTTCTCGCGGACATGGTGGAAAGCCGGGACAAGGGAACCGGCGGGCACATTGAACGCACATCAATATACATAAGAATCCTGATAGACGCGATGAAGGCCAAAGGCATATACGACGGCGAAATGCACGAGTGGGACGTTGAAAAAGTTATTTCTTCGGCGCGTATGCACGACCTTGGAAAAATCTCCATTTCGGATTATATCGTGAACAAGCCCGGCAAGCTGACCGATGAAGAATACAAAATAATGAAAACCCACGCCATAGAAGGCGAACATATCATTGATGAGATTATCAACAGAACCGGTGGAGACGATTTTTTGCGCAGTGCGCGGTTGTTTGCCGGCTGTCATCATGAACGATGGGACGGAAAGGGGTATCCCCGTGGGCTGAAGGGGCGTGAGATTCCCCTGCAAGGGCGCATTATGGCGATTGTGGACGTATATGACGCGCTTGTTTCCGAACGCCCTTACAAGAAAGCGTTTACCGACGAGGAAGCGGTTGCTATTATCATGGAAAATGCCGGCGTTCATTATGATCCGGTAATTGCCGAAGTTTTTTTTGAAGTAAGGGATCGGTTTAAAGCGGTAAGGGCAGACTTGTGCGTTCCTTCATGAAGAAAACGCAAGCTATGATGGCCCAGTACGCGCAGATAGTTGTCGTGTTGCTGGCGTTTGCGTTGATGGTGATTTCCAGTTACTCCTTTGTAAGCGAGATGGAACGCAAGAATTTAAAAAGAAGCGCGGAAGAAGCTATCCTTTATACGGCGGCCAACATAAGGTCCGACATGCAGGGGCTTGAAACATTGTTGGGAATAGTCTCGGAAGCGATAAAAGATATGCTTGTAAACGGGGAAAGCATCGAAAGCATAAATAAATATGTAATGTTTATCAATAATTATGTGGAAAGCGACAGTGAAATGCGCCTGCATGGGGCTACCGGCATTTTCGGCGTTTTTGATGTTTACGGCGGGAGGATGCTGACCGGCGACGGATGGATTCCGCCGGATGATTATTCCCAGACAGACCGTCCCTGGTATACCGGCGCTGTCAATGCCGAGGGCGAAATAAGCATTTCAGAGCCGTACTTAAACGAATATTCAAAGAATATTACCATTACGCTGTCCCGCCGGATTTTTGACAGGGACGATAATGCGCTCGGCGTTATCTGCCTTAATATAGAACTTGCCAGAATTATGCAGTATGTTGTTGCCACTCAATTTATAGAAGGCGGTTACGGATTATTGTTAAGCGAAGACTATATGATTATCGCCCATCCCGATCCTGATATGGTTGGTATGCCGTTCCATGAAATGAAATGCGGGATTGTCTCTTTTTTGGATGAGCTTCAGGAAAACGGCAGAATTTCCGAAGTTACAACTCACGATTACCGCGGGGCGGAAGTTATTGTTTTTATCGAAAGGCTTTATAACGGCTGGTACATGGGAATTGTAACGCCCAATGAAAGTTATTTTAAAAGTACAAAAGATATGGCGGTAATTCTTTCCGCGCTCGGCCTGATATTCGCGTCTCTTCTTTCGTGGATGCTGCTGCGTATTTCTATGGAGAAGCTCAGATCGGATGAGCGCATGAAACTTATGTTTGACGCTACCCCGCTTGTTGCCTATATTTTTGACAAGGATTACAGAATTATCGACTGCAATCAGAACGCGGTAACATTGTTCGATTTGTCAAGCAAGCAGGAATTCTGCGACAGGTTTTACGATCTTCTTCCCGAGTACCAGCCGAACGGCAGGCTGACGTCGGAAGTAGGAACCGAATTTAACAAAAAAATACTGGAAAATGGCAGTAACCGTTTTGAATGGATGTACAGAAAATTAAACGGGGAGCCGATTCCGTGCGAAATTACCTGTACCCGCGTTATGTACAAGGATGAATTTACCATCGTAGGGTATATGCGCGATTTGCGCGAGCAAAAAAAGATGCTGAAAATGATTGAAAAGCGCACGTACCTTTTGGACACTGTAAACAGCGCGGCAACCATTCTGCTTTCGAGCAACAACCCGGATTCTTTTGAAAATTCGCTGTTAAAAAGTTTCGCGCTTGTCGGTCAATGCCTGGATGTTGACCGTGTTCAGATTTGGCGTAACGAGCTGATTGACGGCGATCTTCATTTTGCCCTCAGGTATGAATGGCTCAGTGATTACGGCAAGAGTAACAAATCGGCTCCTATTGGACTGCATTTTCCCTACAGCATGAAGATGGAATGGGAGGAACTTTTTTTACGGGGCGAATTTATCAATTCGCCGGTTTGTGAGCTGTCGGAAGAAGATCAGGCGTTATTTGGCTATCACGGGACGAGATCCATCGTGATGATCCCGATGTTTCTGGACGGAAGTTTCTGGGGGCTTTTTTGCATTGACGACTGCCGTACAGAGCGTAAATTTTCTGATGAAGAGATCAGCATATTAACTTCGGCGGGATTGATGATGAGCAGCGCCGTAAACAGAAATCTTCAGGCCGCTAAAATGCGGGAAGCGGAAGAACGCACGCGGATTATGTTCGATGCCGCTCCCCTTTGCGCGTGTTTCTGGGACGAACACCTCCGCCTTATCGACTGCAATCAGGAAGCGGTAAAACTGTTTGAGCTTTCAGACAAACAGGAATTTCTGGAAAAGTTCAACTGGCTTTCTCCCAAGTATCAGCCGGACGGAGTTTCCTCTGGGGAGAAGGGCGTTCTGCTCGTAAAAAAGGCGCTGGAAGAAGGCTATTCCCGCTTTGAGTGGGTACACCAGAAACTTGACGGGGAACAGATACCGGCGGAAGTTATCTGCGTGCGCGTCAGGCACAGGGAAGAGAACACGGTTACCGAATACATCAGGGATTTAAGGGAACAAAAGGCAATGATAGCTGAAATGCGGAAGGCTGAAATCGCGGAGGAGAGCAGTAAGGCAAAGAGCGACTTCCTAGCGAAGATGAGCCATGAGATTCGCACTCCCATGAACGCGATTTTGGGCATAACGGAAATTCAGCTTCAAAATGAGGCGCTTCCTCCTGAAACAAAAGACGCGCTTGAAAGAATTTACAATTCAGGGGATCTTCTTTTGGGCATTATCAACGATATTCTTGACCTTTCCAAAATAGAAGCCGGCAAGCTGGAAATTATGCCCGCTCAATACGATTCTGCCAGCCTTATTCACGATACGGTGCAGTTAAACATTATACGCTATGAAAGCAAGCCGATTGAATTTTTACTGGATGTCAGTGAAGAAGTGCCGGTAACGCTGATCGGCGATGAACTGCGCATCAAACAAATTCTCAATAACCTGATCTCCAACGCTTTTAAATATACCGAGAAGGGAATGATCAATCTTTCGGTATCTGTCGAGCCGGTTTACGGCAGGGAAGATGAATTGACTCTGATCTTCAGTATAAGCGATACCGGGCAGGGCATGACGGCGGAACAGGTGAATAAACTCGGAAGCGAATACGCCCGTTTTAATATGGAAGCCAACCGCAAAACCGAGGGAACGGGCCTTGGCATGAACATCACGATGAGTCTGATACACATGATGAGCGGAGATATTTCCATAGACAGCACGCCAGGCATGGGCTCGACGTTTACGGTAAAACTTCCGCAAAAATCGTTCGGCTCTGAAATTATAGGCAGGGAACTTGCCGACAACCTGATGACGCTTAACCACAACAGCATGTCGAAAATCAGGGCCGTTCAGGTAAAGCGGGAGTTTATGCCCTATGGCCGTGTGCTGGTTGTGGACGATGTTGAAACAAACCTCTATGTCGCCAAGGGCCTTTTGGTCCCGTACGGCCTTACGGTTGACGTTGCCCTCAGCGGGTTTGAGGCGATTGATAAAATCAGAAACGGCGAAGTTTACGACATTATTTTTATGGATCACATGATGCCCAGAATGGACGGCATTGAAGCGTCAAAGATCATCCGCAGTACGGGTTATACGCATCCGATTGTAGCCCTTACGGCCAATGCCCTTGCAGGACACGCGGAAATGTTTTTGAATAACGGCTTTGACGATTTTATTTCCAAACCGATAGACATCCGCCAACTGAACGCCGTGCTGAATAAAATAATACGCGACAAACAATCGCCTGAGGTTCTTGAGGAATCACGGCGGCAGAAGAACAATATGTTTGTTTCTCCTTCCCGTGTAACCATAGATTCCCAACTGGCGGATTTTTTTGTCCGTGACGCGAAAAGAGCCGCGTCAGTACTGGAAACCGTATACGTTAACAAGTGCCGGGGCGATGATGATATTTCCATGTTTATCATCAACATCCACGCCATGAAGAGCGCGCTTGCCAATGTCAACGAGAACGATCTTTCATCCGCCGCCGCCAAACTTGAACAGGCGGGCCGTCAGCAAAATACCGGTTTTATTGTAACGGAACTTCCGTCGTTTTTGGAACGCTTGTACGCCATCATTCACAAATATGAACAGGACAGGGAGCACACGCAAGCGCCTGCCGAAGCGGATGACATTCCGTATTTAAAAGAAAAACTTCTTGAGCTTCAGTCGGCGTGCGCCGCGTATAACAAAAAAGGCGCAAGGGAAGCGCTTTCCAAACTAAAGGAAAAGACATGGACGGCGAATGTAAAAGAATGGATCGGCAATATCACAGGCTCCCTGCTCCACAGCGAATTTGACGAAATTACCAAAATGATTGATTCGTATCTCCAGCAGATTTAGTTTTTCGCACCTGCGTTAATGAGGGCGAGGATGTACCTGTCCATAAGTATATTTTCAAGGACTGCAACAGGGGAGCGGAGCAGTATGTCGTATTTGGCGGTGAGGGCAAGGCACGCCTGCACGCCGTCGGCATTGTAACGGCGGGAAGCGGCTGTGTAATCGTCCCTTACCTTTGGAGCGGACAGCCCTATTTTTTTAAGTTCGAAGCTGTTCGGCTCTCCCGTTTCAAGCAACGCAAGATAATCGTCGAGTTTTCTGAAACACCAGGCAAGGCCCGCCATGATACCCTGGGCGCTTTCCTTTGCAGCTAACATGACCGCAAGACACTCAAGGGCCCTTGATGTGTCTCCTAACGCGATGCGTGAAAAAAGGGTGAAGGTCGATTCTTCCCTGTTGTGGGACAGCCACTTTTCAATGTCATCGGTTTTTACGGGACGGTCCTTTGGCAAAAAACAAACAAGGCGGGAACATTCGCGCTTTAAGGCTTCCGTGTTGTTCTCCACCATTTCCAAAATGGCGGCTATACAGTCCCTGTCAATATTAAAACCTTCCCTGCTGAAAAACTGCCGTAGCCATTCATTTTTTTCCCTTTCAAACATCTCGTAAAAAATCTGCCGTTTGTCCTTTGGGACAGCATCGTCAATGGCGGATGCAAGTTTTATCTCATCCGAGAGCAGGATAAGGGCGGTGTTTTCTTCCATGTTTTTTATGCACGAGACCAGAAGATCAACTTCATCCTTTTTTTTGATCAGTTCCGCGTTTTTTACGATTACAATTCTGGAATCGGAAAACAGGCTGTGATTTTGAAGGGTGTCGGCTATTGTGTTTACGGGAGTTTCACCGCAGTAGAAAACAGATTCTTCCGCACCGGGGATTTTTTTTCTTACAGCGTCAACGGCTTCCTGTTTTTTCCCAAGTTCGGGGCCAAGAAAAATATAAGCTGCCATTTTTAATAGGAGCGGATAATGCCGGACAGCCGTCCGAGTATTTTTACATCCTGACTGTATATCGGCTTATACGCCGGATTTTCCGCCTGTAACTTGACCCTTGTGCTTTCCTTGTAAAAACGTTTAAGCGTTACAGCTTCGTCTATTACGGCTACGGCGATTTCGCCGTTACGGGCCGTGTTTTGCTTTTCGATGATTGCCATGTCGCCCTCAAGTATTCCGGCTCCCGACATTGAATCGCCTTTAACTTTTAGCGCGAAATATTTTTTGTTCTTCTTGAGCATGGAACGGTGCAGTACTATATTGCCGTCAAAATTTTCTTCGGCAAGAAGCGGCGCTCCGGCGGCAACGCTTCCAAGAATGGGAACCTCCACAAGCCAGGAATTGTCCTCAAGCCTGGCTGAAGTTAACTCCATTGTCCTTGGCCTTTTGTCCGCCTGCCTGATATGGCCCTTCTTTTTCAACGCCGTTATGTGATCATGCGCTCCCTTTACCGATATTGAATAGTGATCCGCTATTTCCCTGATTGTGGGCGGATACGAATGGCTTCTCAGATAGTCGGCGATAAAGGATAATACTTCTTTTTGACGACCTGTCAGTTCTTTCATCTTATGTTTCCTCTTTAACGTTTGCCGCCGTGATGCTGTGTTTTCTTAGTTTGGCGTGGAGGTTACTGGGGTATATGCCGATAGCCTCCGCCGTCCTTGATATTATACCATTATTTTTGGAAAGTTGGAACTCCAAATAATATTTTTCAAAACTGTCCCTCGCATTGTTAAAATTTTGTTCAAGGATATTTGGAGGCAGGGAATTCCCCGTACTTTGCTGGGGCTTTTTGTTCTTCCTGTTGTCAAGCAGTTTTTGAAGGTCATCGCCGGTCATACGATCCCCCTGGTGCATCACCGCGATCCGCTCCGCCAGATTTTTAAGCTCCCGCACATTTCCAGGCCAGTCATGGGCGGTGAGGAGCTCCAGCGCCCCCGATTCAAGGGTGAGTTCTTTTTGCATTCCCTTTAAAAAGTGAAAGAGCAGCATGGGAATGTCCTGCGGACGCTCACGGAGCGAAGGAACATGGATGGGGATTACGTTCAGCCTGAAAAAAAGGTCATGCCTGAACCTGCCCTCTTCGCAGGCCCTCTCCAAATCCTGATTGGTTGCCGCTATGATACGGACATCGGTCTCTATTGTTTTTTCACCGCCCAGACGCTCGATCTTCTGTTCCTGAATGACCCGCAGAACTTTGGCCTGCGCCGAAAGGCTCATGTCGCCGATTTCGTCAAGGAAGAGGGTTCCCCCGTGCGCCATTTCAAAGCGTCCCTTGCGCGTCGAAACCGCGTCGGTAAAAGCCCCCTTTTCATGTCCGAAAAGCTCGCTCTCTATAAGCGGTTCCGGTATTGCCGCGCAGTTGACATCCACAAAGGGATTTTCGGCGCGTGATGAGCATTGGTGAATTGCCCTGGCGATTACTTCCTTTCCCGCGCCGTTTTCCCCCGTGATTAGAATTCTGGCTTCGCTGTCCGCCGCCTGTTTTACCATTTCCCTGATATTCCTGATAGCGGCGCTTGTCCCGATTATGTCTTCGCTTGAGATTCCGCTGATTTTTTTTAAGGCTTTATTTTCATCACGGAGTTTTTTTATGGCAAGGGCGTTTCTGCATACGGCAAGCACCTTGTCCAGCGAGAGAGGTTTTTCCAGAAAATCAAAAGCGCCAAGTTTTAGGGCGCGGACAGCCATGTCGATATTCGCGTGGCCAGAGATCATCACTATTTCTACAGCAGGCCATTCCTTCCGTATTCTTTCAAGAGCTTCTATTCCGCCGAGTTTTGGAAGAAGCACGTCAAGAAAAACTATATCAACAATTTCCCTCTTTAGAGTTTCAATGCCGGCAAGCGCGTCTTCCGAAATAAAGACCTTGTACTTTTCATCTTCAAGAATTGAGGCGAGGGTAAGCCTGATGCCGTGTTCGTCGTCTATGATAAGGATTGTTGACATCATTGCCCTTCCACAGTTTTTTCCGCAGGCAGATCCAGATAGAATGTCGTTCCCATGCCTTCCGCCGAATCAAACCAGATGGCTCCTCCGTGATCGTTGACAATCCGTTCAACAATCGGAAGCCCCAAACCTGTGCCCGATTCCTTTGTCGTAAAATAGGGAGTAAAAACGAGATGGCTCTCCTGCCCTTTAATGCCCTTGCCGGAATCTTTGACGCTTATCCTACAATAGCAAACTTCCCTTTTCTTTACAAGGTCGGTGCGGATTTCAATGGAGCCTGAGCCGTTCATCGCGTCGATTGAGTTAATCACAAGGTTTGTAAGAATTTGAGTAAACCTGTGCTTGTCGATTTTTATTGAAATGCCAGTATCGGCGTGCTCTATATTGAATTTTACGCCGGGGTATGAGCTTGAGTATGAATTTAAAACTTCTTCTATCGGCTCTTTCAGGCTTGTCCACGACTTCGACGGTTCCATCGGTTTTGACAATGTTCTGAATTCGTTAAGCAAGGTTGAAAGCCCCTCTGTTTCCTGAATAATTGCCATCATGGAACTTTCAAGAATTTCGTTGATGTTTTCAGGATCGTTACGCCATCTGCGCAGCACCCGTTCTGCGGAAAGTTTAATCGGGGTAAGCGGATTTTTTATCTCATGTGCAAGCTGCTGCGCCATATTCTGCCATATCGAAATTGTTTCGTTTTTTACAAGAGCGGCGCGGGATTTTTCCAAGTCCTGCACCATCGCGTTAAATGAACGGATAAGAAGCCCAAGCTCGTCATTACGGCGGGCAAGTATTTGTATGGAAAAATCCCCTTCCGCGACACGGCGGGTCGCCTCGGTTAATTCTACAATCGGGTGGGTTATCCGCCGTGTGAACGAAATGGCTATGATCACGGTCATCAAAAGGGTGGGCAGGAAGAAAACTCCGTAATAGAAAAACAAAAGCGGGCGGATGTTCGATCTCAGCAGGTTTATTGTCTCAAAACTGGCTGCCTGATTTTCCAGCGCGTTCTTTCCCCAGTCAAATTCGCTTCCAAGTTCGTAATTGACAAGTATAATCGTGTTTGCCGACGCTCTTTGCACATAACGGATCGTTTCCAAATCACGCGGAACCTCCCTTACCGTAAACCCGTTTTCCAGAGAAGGCGGTGAGGGAAGGGCGAATTGTTCATTGCCTGTAAAGGAGCTTTCAGTCCAGCTTCCGCCCGCTAAGCGGAATACCTGTACCGCTGCGATGTCCTGTGGCAATACGCCGTCAATTCTGGAAAAGTCGTTCTGTTTAAGGATATTCTCAAAACGTTCAAGGTGCAGGGTGTAATTTTCGGCGATAAAATCGCTTGCCGCCCTGGAAGCGGAAGCCGCGTCAATGCTGTGCCAAAACCGGACGGTTTCATTTAACGCAGAGCTTGTCATTACTGTTATAGGCGTTGCCGTAAAGACGACAATGAGGATAAAGTAAGCCAGAAGCCTTGCCTTGAATTTGCTTCCGGGACGGCGGGAGATGATGTCCGCGAAGAGGCCGAAGACGGAAATCCCCAGGACAATCATGAGTACCGACGGGATTGTAAAGAACACGATCAGGTTAAGGCGGTCCGGCACTTCGCCGTTGTGGAGGGTTTCGGTAAAAAAATTGCGGGAGAAAAGCACCGTAAGAACGCAAAGAAGCGCGTAAATAAGTATCAGTATGCGGACGCTGACTATTACATACTCAGGACGTGTTTTGACATTTTTCAAAATCGTCTCCCGCCCCTTTTTTTAGCGGCAAAAACCGCAGATTGCCCGCGCTTCATTAGACCGAACAAGTCTATTCTTCTTCAAACTTTGATTCAAACAGCCTGGCTATCGCCTCTACCGCCGCTTCTTCGTCTTCTCCGTCGGTGATAACTTTTAATTCGGTTCCGTAAGTAGCTCCCAGGGTTATGATACCCATGATGGATTTGGCGTTTATTCTGTCTGAATTTTTTTCGATGTAGATGCTGCATTTAAAATTCTTTGTCGTTTGAACCAACAATGCCGAAGGACGTGCGTGAATGCCCGCTCTGTTTATCACTGTTACCATTTTTTCCGTCATTTTTACATTCCCTTTTTAAATCCCTATATTACATCATCATGGCCGAAGAATACCGAACGGGCGGTATCGCTTTCGATCCATTTGAGAATATTCCGGTTAAATTCTTTTGCGGCGTGATAGCCCATTGATTTAAGCCTCTCGTTCATGGCGGCGGTCTCAATGATGATTGGAACATTCCGCCCCGGTTTTACCGGCAGAGTCAGCAGGGGGACTTCTACCCCCAAAAGGTCAGTGGTGTGATCCTCCGCCCCGAGCCTGTCGTAGTTTTTTGTGGAGTCCCACTCTACAAGCTCCACGACAAGCTGAATCTCCTTTCGATCCCTTATGGCCCTGACCCCGAAAAGGTGGGTGATGTTGACTATTCCAAGCCCGCGAATTTCCATGTGGTGTCCGATAATTTTATTCGCTCCGGCTCCCATCAACGTGTTTCCGTATATGCAGTTTATTTCCACAACATCATCGGCAACAAGGCGGTGCCCCCGGTGGATCAGCTCAAGGGCGGTTTCGCTCTTTCCAACCCCTGAGTCGCCCTGTATAAGTATCCCCAGACCGTAGACTTCCACAAGTACGCCGTGGACGATTTGGCGGGGGGAGAAGATTCTGGAAAGTATGCGCATAATCCTCGCGGAAAAATCCGCCGAACCCAGGTCGGTCTGCAGGATTGAGCATTGGGTTTTTTCGGCTATCTCAAAGAATTCCTTGTGCGGGGTGAGGCTGTGGGTAAAAATACAGCAGGGCATCGGGTATGCGAACATTTCCTCTATAGTTTTGGTTATGCCGTTATATTCAAGCTGGCGCAGATAGGACGCTTCCCCCCTGCCGAAAAGCTGAATCCTTTGATAGGCAAAATCCTCAAAAAACCCCATGATTGCGCCCATAGGCCTGTTCAGGTCGGGAATGTCAATAGTTTTGCCAAGCCCCTTCCTTCCGCCGATACAGCGCAGGTTAAGGGAGTTGTGTTCTTTGAGATCGAGATCGATAAGGTCAAGTACGGTAAAAGCCCTTTCCGCCATATCCATATATTACAGGAAATTGATAAACTGTTCAATTATATAGATACCCATATAGGTACCTATATAGATATTGGCATCTTGTAAATATGGAGAAATAGTGTATTATTAGCCTATGAAACGAATATTTTCCCTTTTTGCGGTGGCATTGATTTGGGCGGTTCTTTTTTCCTGCTCGTCTTTGCCCGACTCAAGTCAAACCGGCTCTTCCGTGTATAAAATCACCAAAGACGGCAACACCCTGTATCTGGGCGGAAGCATACATATTTTACGGGACGGCGATTACCCTCTGCCGAGGCAATTTGACCGGGCTTTTTCGCAGTCGTCAGTGCTGGTTCTGGAAACCGACATTCAACAAATAGCGGATGAAAATGTTGTAGCATACCTGGCCTCCCAAATGACCCTGCCCGCCGGCCAGACATTGCGCTCAGTTCTGGACCCGGACACATACAGCCGGCTTGAAGCGGCATTTTATGATTACGGATATTTGCTTCAGGGAGAGTCTAACCTTAAACCCTCGCTGGTTATAAACGTGCTGACCTCTCTGCAAGTCCAGAAATACGGGTTTGTTGAGGAAGGCGTTGACGCGCATTATCTTCAAAGGGCGATGAATGAAAAAAAGGCTGTGGCTTTCCTTGAATCGATAGAGTCCCAAATCGACCTGATTGTAACAATGGGCGACGGGTATGAGAACGAATTCGTGCTGTATTCCCTGCAAGACATGGCAAGCACCGAGACCGATCTTGCGGAACTTGTGTATGAATGGAAAAACGGCATATCTTCAATACTGGTAGAGTCCTTAATAGAAATGAGGGAAGACTGGCCCGATATTTACAAAGCTATGGTGACGGACAGAAACGCCGCATGGATGCCTCAGATTGAAAGATTCCTGTCCTCGGGGACTGTCCACTTTGTCATCGTAGGTCTCGCCCATCTGCACGGCCCAGATGGTCTTCTTCGCCAGTTGGAAGACTTAGGCTGCACCGTCGAAAACCTTTAGCGGTTCGGGCAATCAGTGTCACGCTGTCAACACTGACAAGGGTACAACGTTTACCCCGTCCTTACGGCGGCAGGCAAAACCGTTAGCTGTAATTACGGTAAGCGCCGCCGGAGGTCCCATTTTTTCCTGATCGATTTTTTTCGCGAATGCGAGCAGATTTTCGGCGGCTTCGTTTTGCGCGCCGAAACCCATTTTTACCTCAAAAGCGGCCCATGTTCCGTCCGGGTATTCGATTATCGCGTCAACTTCCATATCACGGGAATCGCGGTAATGGTAAACCTTCCCGTCGTGTACTTCGGCGTAAATTCTAAGGTCGCGGATAACAAGGGATTCAAAGAGAAGCCCGAAGTAGTTGAGATCCGCCAGTAATTTTTCCATGGAAAGACCCAATGTCCCAACGGCGAGAGAGGGGTCTGTGAAGTGGCGTTTCGGCGTTTTGCGTAATGTATCTGCTGAACGGATATGCGTCCTCCATGCGGGAAGATGCTCGACCACCATGAGCCGTTCAAGGGCCTGTAGGTATTCGGCGGCTGTTTCATCGTTTATCTGCGACTGACTGCCGCCGGTATCCTTTGCCAGAGAGGAAAGGGACGCTTCGGTTGAAATGTTCCTTGCAAGCGACTGCATAAGGCGCGTAAGTTTTTGAGGGTCTCTTTTTTTACCGCCGAACCTGTTTATGTCCACTTCGGCAATAAGGGTGATATAGTCCTGCATAAAACGCAATGCCGTCCTGTACCCCTCGCCGATAAGATTGGGCCACCCTCCAATGGTAATTTTTTCCGCGAGGTTTTCCAGGCTAAACTCCGCCTGCCCCGATTCTGGGATTCCGCCCCTCATTATTTTCGCGAGGCTCACATCTCCGCTTGACCAGCCTTTTTCAAACAGGGACATCGGTCTCATTCTTATTACCGAAAAACGCCCCGCGCCTGAATGGAGCCTTGCCCGTTCCTCGGGAACAGCGGAACCCGTAAGGATAAACTGCCCCTTTTTTTTCCTGTCGTCAACCTCGCGCCTCACAAAATTCCATATTTGTGGAAATTCCTGCCATTCATCCAGCAAGCGCGGGACAGAACCCGTCAATACTAATTTAGGGTCAATTTCCATAAGCGTCCGCATTTCAACATCGGTATCGAGGCGCACAAGACTTTTAGCCGCCTGAACAGCAGTCTCAGTTTTCCCGCAGCTTTTGGCCCCCTGTATCAAAACAGCCCCGGCATCCCTCAACCTGTTTTTCAAAGCCATATCAGTAAAACGTTTAAAGTAAGAATTTCCCATAAAGCACCCACCTAAATCATAACACACCACCCCGCTAAATGTAACCCCTTCACCCCGCTAAATGTAACTTTTCTAACCCGATAAATATAACTTCTTTAACCCGATAATTGTAACTATTTCAACCCGATAAATATTACATTTTTAACCAGATAATTGTGATTATTTCAACCCGCTAATTATAACCCGCCATTTGCCCTCACAAATACTGAATTTATCTGCAAGGCGGGCGGGGAAAGCCCTGCCGAAAGTGCACGGCGTGGACGGCAGGTACCTGCACCCGCAGGGTGTCTGTCCGATAATTCAACACGCCGTAGCCCAAGAAAAATTCCCACTACGGGCAAAACGCAGAAGCTGCTTTAGCGGCTTCTGTGGGCGCTCAAAAAATGCCACGTCAAAACGTGCGTAAATAAAGGCCACGGCATCTAGCCTTTGGCAGGGCTTTGCGCACACGCCCTGTTACCAATTAATATATTCGTGAGGGCAAAAAAAAAGACGATGTGCCTGGACGTCAGGGCTGTTAACCCTTTGCACACCGTCTGATTATTGAGAGGCAATTCCCTCAAGGTAATAATAGTATCGGCTTGTGCGGGGGGAGACTTTAGAGGAAAATGAGTCTTTCCAAAACGCGGTTAGGCAAAAAAAGACCCGGCAGACAGGCCGGGTCCGATAACTACAAAAAAACGTAAAAAAGTTAGAAAGAGTATCCTAACCCAAAGATGAACATACTGGGGTAAAGCTGAACTCCGGTACGCCTCGTTCCGTCCATTCTTTCGTAGAAGTTGCGCTTATATGCCAGTTGTACATACAGTCCGGGTACAAAGGAAGTTGTAAACATCAAACCTCCCTTTACAGAGGCGCCAATAGTTGGAGTCTCGGGGATGGTATCGCCCCAAGCATCCTTTCGAGTACCCGGTAACGTTATTGCTCCAATGCCTCCGTCAACGAAGGGGGTGAGGGCAAAACTGCCGCCCAGTCTTATTGGGACTTCAATACCGGCCTGGACTTCAAAGTGGGAGACACCGCCGGTTCCAAAAAAGAGCTGAAAACCGGCAGAGGTAAATCTAACCAAACTCAATTTGATTTCTCCCCCGAACATCATTCCCCCGTCTATCATTACCAAATCGGCGGCAATTCGGACAGACGGGTTTGTAACGAGTTTATAGGAATTTAATTTCCTTGTAAGCAGGGATTTATCGCCGGCGGCAAAATCTCCAAATTTCTTGATCCGCCAAATTCCATACTCGTTTACCCATTCCGAACTGATGGTTTTTCCGTTCACGTTAAAGACGACGGTGTAGTTTCCATTGCCGGCGGGGTTTACGGAATTTGTCGTTACGTTGATTGCTCCGGTTCTTGAACGAAGGGCGTTTTCAATTGTCCAGGCTACAGCGTAGGACATTCCGTCTACAGGAGAGTAGGCAAACTCATCCAGAATTGCATTCCTTACGGGTACCGAGGCGCTGTCAAGCATTTCATACAGGGCGTATTCGGCGTTTTCGCCCGCGCAATCGTTGGAAAGAAAAGAGGCAATGTGGGTGTAGACGGAGCCTTTTTCGCCAAGCCCCTCAATAAAAGAGGCGATTCTGGCGTTTAACTGGGAAAGCTCGTCTTTTTGCTGAGGCATGAGGCTCGCGTCAAGGAAAGCCTGCACCCGGGCCAGGGGAATTGAAAAGTTGGCCGCCTGCCTGGACCGCGCGCTGCGGGTATTTATGCCGACTACGGCGAATCCGGTGGGAACTCCCTGAGACTGAACCAGAAGCGGTCCGCCGGAATTTCCCGGATCAATCTGAGCTGTGTGCTGGATAAAGGGCCCGAGCATCTTGTCGGAGCCTTCTTTTTCCGGGAAACGAACCGATGAATTGGAAACCATGCCCCGCCCCAACTGCCAAACCATAGCGGCTCCCAACCCGGGGAATCCGGCGGAATACACATCGTCCCCTTCCTGCAATGCCTGGTTATAGAAAGCCAAACCCTCTGTGAAGGGGTTCTGCCCTCCGGCAAAGGCCAAAAGGGCAATATCCATTTCCTCGTCAGCGGCGATTATTGTAAGGTCGGTAAATTTGGTTCTTTCCCCGTCCGGCTTTTCAAAAGTTATAGAAAGCGTGTAAGCCTGGGATATTACATGGTAGTTTGTGATGATATAGCTTCTGCCGCCGCTTACATAGACAAAACCGGTGCCGGATTCGCCCTTGAGGTAGGTTTCAATGCTTCTTGCCGCCGCACTGTAACCGCGTTTCTCGATGTCGCCTTTTAATTCTTCCAAAAATTTAACAATATCTGGATGAAATGTCTGGCTTATCATTCCGACATAATCCCTGATGGCGGCTGCCTGTCCAAAACCGGCAAAAACGGCAATTGTCATCATTAGAAAACAAAAAATAAAACGGCGGAACATATATCCTCCTCACAATGTTATCTTAATAACATACATTATTATTGTGGTTTTATCAACTACTTTGTAAATATTTTGATATTTTGTTGACAAAATACTGTATCGGGTTTATATTATGTTAGGCGTGTTCTATATTTGGAGCGCCCCTATAAAATAACCCAACAGGGAGGCCAGCGTATGGCAAAAGTAGAGTTGAAAGGTATCGCAAAAGTGTATGAAGGCAATGTCCGCGCCGCGGATAACGTCAACATCGTAGTCGAAGACAAGGAATTTGTCGTTCTTGTAGGACCATCCGGTTGTGGTAAATCTACCACTCTCCGTATGGTCGCCGGTCTTGAGGACATCACCGAAGGCGAGCTCCTCATCGACGGTGAAAAGATGAACGATGTTCCGCCCAAGGACAGGAATATCGCGATGGTATTCCAGAATTACGCCCTTTATCCCCACATGTCGGTCTATGAAAACATGGCGTTCGGCTTGAGAATAAAGAAAGTCCCCAAGGCCGAAATTGACAAGCGCGTGCATGAAGCCGCCCGTATTCTTGACATCGAGAAATTCCTCGACCGCAAACCGAAGGCCCTCTCCGGCGGTCAGAGACAGCGTGTCGCGGTAGGACGCGCCATTGTCCGTAACCCCAAGGTCTTCCTCTTTGA
>JGI24698J34947_10000165_pt1 | contig 25507 bp, 9 predicted proteins | sample TergutMp193P3_FD_34947 | JGI IMG/M metagenome (IMG submission 34947) | reverse complement strand
CGGTAGCCGGTATAATTACTGACCACTTCAACATTGTTCCATGCCAAACTGCTTGATGTCGGTACGGTTCCCCATGCTTCAGGATTGGTACTGTTATTTATNCGGTATGCGGGNGTTAATCCTTCCATTATGCTAAGCCTGTTGCAGAATATCAAAGCGTCATACCAGCTTACCTGCTCAACCGGACGGTTTCCGTCCGTTTCACCTGCCGCGGGCGGTCTGCCATTGGCTGTTGTAAAATAACTGGGGTTTGTTCCCATCACTGTCTCATACTGCGCCTGCGTCACTGCATATTTGCCCAGGTAAAAGCCGGTCAGCGTTACCGTATGTATCGGCCGTTCACGTCCATCGCTTTCGCCGCCGGAAGAAGTCCCCATCTGGAAACTGCCGCCCGGAACCAAGACCATTTCCAGCAAACCGTCGGGCGGTGGTTCCACTATATCCCATATGGCAAAAAGGGTGACATCGGCGTTAACGGTATACTGTGCGCCTGAGACGTAACCGGTTCCCGTGCCGTCATCTTCGGTATTCCAGCCGAGGAATGTCCCATTCGTTATTGACAGCCCGCCCGCTCCTGGCAGTGTAATACCAGAACCGTAATCCACGGTTACGGCGGCAGGAGCCGCGCCGTCAGCGCCATTTGCGTTGAACGTTACCGTGTACTTGTTGGCGATCCACGCGGCGTAGAGGGTAAGGTTTCCGGTAACGGGCGTCGTAAAGTTGTACAGAGTCTGCATACCTGAATCGCTGTACCAGCCGATAAAAGTATAACCGGCCTTTATCGGGTCTGCCGGACGTATCACCACTGCGTCGGATACCATTCTCTGGCTCGCTGTCTCGCTTCCCCCAGCGCTGTCGAAAGTAACCGTGTAGAGCGTTGTTCCGGCGGGATACCATTTTGCGTACAGGATAATATCGCCCGTAACCGTATAACGTGATCCCGCGCTGTAAACGGTTCCCGTGCCGGACATGTCAACGCCCCATCCGCCGAAAATTTTATCACCGTTGATGAGCACGCTCCCGTCAGGAAGCGTTATGGCGGAAGCGGCGCGGACGTTCTTCGAGGCAGGAACCGTCCCGTTTCCGCCGTTGGCGTTAAAAATAACGGTATAGGTCTGAATATCCATATTGTCAAGATTTATGGATACCTGTGTATTCAGAGAAACACTGTCGGTAAATTGATAACTGTAAAAATTCCCCGCTTCAAATCTTTCAGGAGACGCGGGGAAAGGCTTGTATTCTATTCCGACTAACAGACTGAAGTCGGAACTTCTCCCCGGATTAATCGTATACGGCGCTCTTTCATTGCTGTTCACAACTCCCGAATCCGGCGAATTGTCAGGGCGGATCATGGAAACGCCGCGGTGTAATTGAAAAGAATAATTTGAATTGTTTGTTATTGAAAGATAACTTTTGTGGGAAAGCACTTGCTGTTCGGAGGAAACGGCTTCATCAAGCACCGGTATGGGAACTACAGTTCTTGTATTGGCGTCCAAGCGTACCGCTTTTTGATCCTTTCCGACTTCGGGAACAAAGTCCACGGTAAAACCGTTTATGCCTTTCAGAGATATCCTGTATGCGAAATAAAAAGGCGTGGACACGCTCGCCGTCTGTACAAGTTCGCCGGAATATTGACCCGCCGGAATTTTTGCGATTTCGTCCATATCCCTTCTGCGGTAGTCGTCGTAAACCAAAACTGTACAGATGCCGTAGGTATTATCAAAAACGACAATGGCTTTTTGGGTGGGATTTTCAGAACCGCCGCTTCCCGGATCATTGGGGCAGGAAATAAAGACAAGCGAGATAACGAGAAATGCCGTTACGCCAAAAATAATTTTCTTCATAATATAGCCTCCATGTGCTTCCTACTTCACCGCCCCCGGCGCACCGGGGAAGGTTCTGGTGTTTCCGTAAAAGTCCGTGGCGGGAAAACCTTGCGGCGGCGGATTGGGGATAATCGAATTAAGAGCGGATACCGGCGCGAAGGTGGTTGTGTTAATTGGGTCACCGGTAATGTTGAGGTCGGAGAAGGTGGTGTCGGTTGGTGCTGGTTCCCAGCCGGCTTGGTTGTTTTCGGTTCCCAAAGGTACGTCAACTACATTGTAACCGCTGGAAAACATAGTTCCCCAGTAATTACATACAATTGGTCTCGATGATCCTGTATTCCCATAGAATAAATTCCCAAAAAGAGTAAGGTTACCATCAGTATAAATAGCCCCACCATTGCGATTACTATGGTTTTCATAAAAAGTACAGCCCTTCATGGCTAGGGTTCCAGAATTATTATAAACCGCTCCACCTTCAGAAGCACCAGTATTCTGGTTGTCACTAAAAATACAGGATTCTAAGATCAAAATCCCACTGTTTTTATATATTGCTCCACCCATACCAGTTGTCCTGCCATTCTTGAAATATACACGTTTAATGGTTATCGTTCCACTGTGAATATTTAGCAGTTGGGAATAACTACCAACTGTAGTCCACGCACTACTCCGTGTCAGAGTTACACCATTCCCTTCAATACTTATGCTCTTACTAATCTCAGGCAAAGCATCGTACAACGCAACCGTACTGGTACCCGGCGTTACTCCGCTGAACCGGATAATATCCCAATCCTGCGCATTAGCCAGCGCATTACGCAATGTTCCCACCGTTGTTTCGCTGTACATATCATCATTGAAGTTGGTAACCAAAACTACCCGTCCGAATACCGCCTGTACTTTGGTATGTTTACTCATTGTCAATGTTAATGGATTGGCGCTGCCGGATTGTTCTCCGTCTACTAGCCAATACGAAAATTCATACCCTGTATTCGCGCTTGCTGTTAGTGTAACCGTTCCCGAAAAAAGGTCGTCGTTAGGAGCAGGCGATGTACTCACCGTACCCCATAAGGTATCATTTACCGATACGTCAAGATTATAGCCGCTCCCGCTCACTGTAGCTTGTACCGCACCGGCAGCCGCGCCGCTTGCCGGTATGGGGTTGCCGTAGAAGTCAACCGTTGGATAGTCTGCTGGCCGGGTGGTAATAACATTTGCCGCCCCGCTGCCGGGAAGCAACCGGAAAGTTGTGGTCGAGAACGGAAGGTCGCTAATGTTTTTATCCCCAATCACCGCAGGCCAGCCGGCTTGGTTGGTTCCGGTACCAAATGGTACGTCAACCACATTGTAGCCATTGGAAATTACGGTTCCAAGATTTCCACCATATTTATACACCACCGGGCCATATGCGGCGGTGTTCCCATAGAAAAGGTTCCCCCGAAGGGTTAGTGTTGTGGTTGTGTTAATATAAATCACTCCGCCCTGATAAGACGAACTGTTCTCATAAAAAGTACAGCCATTGACGCTCATCGTTCCGTAAGTATAAATAGCCCCACCATTGGCATTAGAACTGGTACTCCGGTTATTGCTGAATATGCAGGAATCCAAGGTAAGGTTTCCATAATTAAAGATACCTGCGCCGAGACTTGTTTTCCTGCCGTCCTTGAAGTGAATACGACTGATGTTTACCGTTTTTGAACTAGCAGTGATAGCGACATACATCAATGCGCCATCAACCGTAGTCCACGAAGCATCCCGCGTAATGGTCACGCCGTTCCCTTCTATAGTAACACTTTTGTCTACCGTGAGTCCGCTGGTCAGTGCAATAGTCCCCACACTGCTGTCTATAGTAATCGTGCTACCATCTTCCGCATTCTCAATCGCGTACCGAAGTGTCCCCGGCCCTGAGTCCGCTCCGCTTGTTACATAGCCCATTTCATATATAGGCATGCTATCCCACACTGCAAACAAGGTAACATCGCCAATAACGGTATACTGAGCGCCGGAAAGATAAACGGTTCCCGTGCCGTCATCCTCGGTATTCCAGCCTCGGAAGGGTTCATCAGGTTTTGACAGCCCGCCTGCTGTGGGCAGCGTAATGCTTGAACCGTAATCAGCGGTTACGGCGGCAGGTGCCGTACCGTCCGCGCCGTTCGCGTTGAATGTTACCGTGTACCTGTTCGCGCTCCACGCGGCGTAAAGGGTAAAGCTCGCGGTTACGGGAGTCGCGAAGTCGTACAGGGTCTGCATGTTTGAATCGCGGTACCAGCCGCCAAATGTATAACCGGCTCTGTACGGGTCAGGCGGGCGTACAGCCAAGGCGCCGGATGCCATGCTCTGGCTTGCCGTCGCGTTTCCTCCGGCGCTGTTAAAGGTGACCGTGTATAAAGCGCCGGCGGGATACCATTTCGCGTACAGAATAATATCGCCTGTTACCGTATATGTTGTTCCGGCGCTGTAAACTATTCCTGAGCCGGACGCTTCTGCGCCCCAGCCGCCGAATATTCTATTACCGTTGCTAAGCCCGCTCCCGTCAGGAAGCGTTATGACTGAGGCGGCGCGGACGGTCTGCGCGGAGGGAACCGGCCCGCTTCCGCCGTTGGCGTTAAAAATAACGGTATAGGTCGGCATATTTATATTGTCAAGCTTTATGGGTATCTGTGTATTCAGAGAAACATTGTTGTTATATTGATAACTGTAAAAATTTCCCGCTTCAAATCTTTCAGGAGACGTTGGGAAGGGCTTGAATTCTGCCCCGACTAACAGCCTGAAGTCGGAGCTTCTTCCCGGGTTAATCGTATACGGCGCTCTTTCATTGCTGTTCACAATTCCCGAATCAGGAAAATTGTCAGGGCGGATCATGGAAACGCCTCTGTGTAATTGAATAGAATACGCGGAATTGTTTGTTATTGAAAGATAACTTTTGTGAGAAAGCACCTGCTGCTCGGACGAAACGGCATCGTCAAGCACAGGTATGGGAATTACCGTTTTCTTACCGGCGTCTATGCGAACCGCCTTTTGATCCTTTCCGACTTCGGGAACAAAGTCCACGGTAAAATCGCTGACTCCTTTCAGAGAAATCCTGTAAGCGAAATAAAAAGGCGTTGACGTACTAGGCGTCCATTCAATTTCTTTGGAACTTTTGCCCGCGGGAATTTCGGCAACACTATCCATATCCCTTCTGCGGTAGTCGTCGTAAACCAAGACGGTGCAGATGCCATAGGTGTTGTCAAAAACGATGAGGGTTTTTGGGGAGGGATTATTCTGGATGACAGGATCGTCAACCGGACAGGAAATCTGAAAAAATGACAATAAAATAACGATAAATGCCGTTATGCCAAAAATAAACTTTTTCATGTTATACTCCCTATGTGCTTTCGTTCATAATCAAATTTCCGTCTTTAGCGTGAATCCCTTCATGGCTGCTGATACCATCTAAACCTCAGTTTCATTGTACTATTCTCCATTCAACTGGCGTTACAGTTCCACCTTCCAGGAATATACTGCCAAAACCTTGTGGTTCATCTAACAAAATAACAGTAAATTCGATTAAATGCCCTTGAAACATCCTAAGCTCTTCTTCTTTAGATGGAGGATATACCGCATATTCTGTGCCATTTTCAGCAACAATTCCAACAAAAGTATGCGGTTCATTACCGTATATCTGAATTTTTCCTGTTATTTTTATAGTATTTTCCACACTATTGCCTAATTGATTACCGGAATCAATAGTTTCAACACTATTGTCCGGAAGATAACCAGAAGTATTATCCTTTTCTTTTATCCCCAATGAAAATATATTAGGCGCAACAATGATAAAGAGAAAAACAAAAGTTATTATTTTCATCTGTCCCCCTATTTCACCATCAAATAGAAAATTATATTTGAATCAGATGGTTTTTCCAAAGTTATGGAAAAATTCCCCGATCTGTTTTTCCATTCATTGGTTGAATGCAAAGAAATCGAATGAGGCCTCATCTCCATTGGGGTTAAATCAAGAATTACAGGGCCTCTATATATTATATTTCCTATAACCCCATTCCATATATCAATTCCGTAAGCAGTGTAATCAATACCATTTATAGTGCTTGTTACGGTTTTATCAAAAGTCAGTACACCTTCCGGTATTTGCTGACCACAAAAAATCATGGCTTCACCGAACCGAGTAAGGGCTTGCTCAAAATCCAATCCGCTGGAAAATTCATTCAGTGCGGATGTTATAGACTGGATATCTGTTGTGTTGTTGGCAAGTATTCTTTGTAGCAGCTCCGGTCCGCCGTAATTACGCGTAAGATATGCGCCGAAAGCATAACCTTTCGCATAGGAATTTGAGGAACCGTTCCATTCTGTTATGCCGACATTATAATAGCTATTAAGAAATGTCCCTAGTCTCTGTCGTGGATGTCCGTAATTACCAAAAGAAATACCTATCAATGGCGAGATTACATCTTCTGCCATCAAGGAAAGCATTTCATTATACCATGTAGCCGAATAACTTAATCCATGTCTCAACCGTTTCATATTAAAATGGATCATGTGTTGAAATTCATGTACCAAAGCGGAATAAGCAAAATCGGGAGAATCGCTTACAGCACTTGTGTCCATATAAAATATTTCCGCAAGGTTTGTCTTATAACCCCATAAGTCATTCAATGACTGAGGATAATAGTCTTTTGCCCAGAAATATCCACTAGCTCCTCCTCCAATATCATAAATCAAAATTTGAATTTTTGGATCACCGTCTAGTCCGCCGTCACCATCCGGGCCTCCGCCGTACTCATATCCCAAAAGATTTGTTTCCAGGGGATATATAAGGTCAAATTTCTCGGCCAACGTTTGTGCTTGCGCATTCGTTATTTTATTTGCGCTTGTGCCAGAACCTAAATTTTCGTCCATAACCCAAATATTCCCATATTGTCCGATTGCCATTAGGGTTGCCTGTTTCTCCATCCAATCATTGTTACCGTAAGAACTTTCTACCCAAAAAATCCTTGTATCGCCAACGATGGGAGGAATAAAAGTACTCCGTAATCTGCGCGGCCCATGAACATAAAGTGGAGAATTGGCATTTAATTCATCGGCAGCCGGGTGGCCAATGCGGGGTAATTCTTCCCAGGAAGGCAATGAGCTTCTGCCGGTATTCTGAACACCGGAAATTGAGGCAAAAGCGCCGCCGGTATTGCCGACGTTTACAACCAAACCAGATGTATTGACTTTTACCAAATATATGTCATTACCGTTTAAACCGGTAAAATTAACGGTTGCTATCTGATCGGTAAATGTTACCTTCTTGACAAATTCATCGTTTAACTTCTTTCCGAATACCGCACGAACCTCAGTAGGATTTGTCAGTGTCAAATGCAGCGGGTTTGCGATGTTGGGATTATTTTGTTCTACCAGCCAATATTCAAATTCATAGCCTGCCATAGAGTTAGCTGTAAGCGTAAGCGTACTGCCAAGTCCGTCGGCGTCAAGCGGGGGATCTATGCTGACATTGCCTATGACGCTGTTATTCACCGACAGGTCAAGAATATACCCGCTTGCCGCTGTCTGTACCGCCCCGGCAGCCGCGCCGTTTGTTATGGGCGTGCCGTAAAAATCCTCGCCGGGGTAGCCTGCGGGCAGGTTGACAATAATATTCAACGCTCCCCTTCCCAAAAGGGGCATGAAAGTTGCGGCTCCTACCGGTTGAGTGCTGACGGTTCTATCGGTAGCGGCTTCGTTCCAGCCACTTTGATAATTTTCTGTACCCAATGGCACGTCAACAACATTGTACCCATTGGAATATACATTCCCGCTCATGTTTTCCACTATCGGGTGATGGTTGCCTGTGTTTCTGTAGAACAGGTTCCCTTCCAATGTCAGTGTTCCGTAGAAATTGTAAACCGCCCCGCTGGAATATCCAGCGCTATTACCATAGAAAGTACAGCCTTTGATGATTATGGTTCCAGAATTACGAATGGCACCGCCATAGGTAAAAAAATTGCTGGTTTGATTCCCGCTGAATATGCAGGATTCAAGGGTAAGATTCACCCCGGAGGAGTTATAGATTGCCGCGCCGTCACCGGTCGTCCTGCCGTTCTTAAAATGCACACGGCTAATAGTCACCGCTGTGTTACTGTTCCGGATAATCAGAAGTTGGGAATCGGCATTCTCGGTGTTCCATGAAGGGTCCCTCGTTATGGTTACGCCGTTTCCCCTGATGGTAATGTTTTGGGTAATTTCCAGCCGGTCTTTCAAGTAAACCGTACCCACACTATTCTCAACGAAAATTGTACTGTCGCTTCCGGCATTCGCTATGGCGTAACGCAGGCTTCCCGGCCCGCTGTCTTCACCGTTAGTTACCGAATGTACCGTAAAGTGATCACGGGTAAAAGTGTACTCAAACCGGCTTTCCATATTTTGGTAGATATGCAGGTATTCTACCCTACCGGTATCGTGACTCCCGTTGCTCAGGTTAAATACAATCTGGTAATAACCGGAATTCAAGCTTAATGGTGAGGATGAATTGTTTTTGTTTACAAGTGGTTCCCCGCCTGTAAAATATAAGGTTTGTTCCGGCGTTCCTGTCTCCTTGTCCAACGGTGTTATAGTCATGCCGGCAACGGTTACGTCCGCAGGGAATTCTATCTCCCATATAAATGCACCTTCTGCCCCGACCTCAACAATCGCTTTGAGTTCAAGGCTTTGGCTGACATTAGCCCCGCCGCTTATCATTATTCCTGTAAGGCTTCCCCGTGCGATGGGTATGGTTTTTTCGCTGTCCAAATACGCAGTGACCGTGAGGTTCCAGGTTCCCGCAGGCAAGGTGACGGAGTCGCCAATGGTAGAGTTGGTCCATTCAACTGAGACATCCTCCCTGCCGCTTGAGGAAAATACCAAAAGGTATGCGGCAAAATCGCTTTGGAAAGCCGCAGGCAATATGGTTCGCCCAACGCTGAATCCAACAATTTTCAGATTGAAGGTTCCGTTTCCCGCATCAAGGTTATGGAAATTCGGCGGTTCAAACAGATCTCGGCATCCCGACAGAACAAGCAACAGTCCAACGATACACACTACAAAATATTTATTTACAGAATCTTTTTTCCAGAAAGTTTTCATCGGTTACGCTCCTCTTTAATACTCAACATTGAACGAAACTGTTTTATTGTAGGGTACGCCCCCTACCATCACCAACACCGTTACAAAATGTTCCCCAATAAGGTTATAAGCGGCATTAGCCGCACTCAGGGTAAAAGACGGGCCGGTTCCTGTTACTTCCGTATTCTGCACCTGCCAGTTTATACTGTCATACTGTTCAGGATTATCTACGGTCAGAGTTGCGCTGGTGGGTACGCCGTTACTAACTCGGTATAGGGTAGGCCCGGCAATAGACGGCGCGTCATCCGCAATTTGGGCAAATGTGATGGTTAGCGTTGTATCTCCCCAGGCGTAAACCGTTACTGTCCGGCTATCGGGACTGAAGGCATAGCCTGATTTTGCCACAGACACTGTTACCGCCCCGCTTGTGATAATACTGGTTAGAGGCAATTCGTACACACCCTTCTCCATCCTCGTCAACTCGCCTTTAACCGCTGGAAGAGTAATATCCGCTGAGGATAACCCTTCAATGTCCTTGTCAAAGGCCAGGGTCAACTTCGTGGTGGTGTCCGTCGCCGAACCGTCAGCCGTCAGTTCGATGAACGACACCGGCGTATTTCCGGTTTCTGAATTTGGAGTCGGATTTGGACAACCGGACAGAAACAGAATCACCACTACGGTTATGACAGATATTCTTTTCATTTTAAAACCTCCTTGTTTTTTTCGCGTTCTTATTACATAAGAATCGGAGATTGTCACCGTTGCTCTCCCGGCCACTCCTCCATCTCCTGTCACTGCGCGTGGTCATTCGCTATTGAAGCGCCCCGTTCACCACCCTAATCGTGTTATCGGTGGTGGACAAGCTTCCCCCCGCGCTTACCCACGTTGTGCCGTTGAAGGTTCCGCGCTGGGCTGTTCCATACAACGCCGCTCCATTATTGACGGCGGTATTACTCAAAGCCCCCTCGTTTGAACCGTACACCGTACCGGTAACGATGCGGAAGGTTCCCCCCCCCATATAAACCCCGCCGCCGCTGCGGGAGGAGTTGCCGGAGATTGTCCCGCCATTCATGGTAAAGGTTCCGTTACTGTCGTACACATACACCCCGCCGCCGTAACCGTTGGAGGAGGCAGTATTACCGCTGATGGTTCCGCCGTTCATGGTAAAGCTACCGTTGTTGACAACAACCCCGCCGCCGGAGGATGATGAGGTGTTACCGCTAATTGTCCCGCCGTTCATAGTAAAGGTTGCGTTGGCGGCGACATACACCCCGCCGCCGGAGGATGATGAGGTGTTGCCGCTGATGGTTCCGTTCCGCAGTTCCAGTTGCGCGTTTGAGCCGTTTACATACACCGCAGCTGTGTTATTGTCCTGGGTTGCGCCGTTTTGACCGTTCTTAAGCCCTTGCAGGGTCAGGCCGTCGATAATCAGGGTCTGATTGGCGGCAAGGGTTATTATTCTGCCCTCGCTGGTCAGATACAGCTTGCCGCTTCCGGTAAGCGTTACCGTTATGCTGGATACCGTACCAAAGGTATTAGTTTCGCTTCCCTCAATCCCGACATTGCCGCTTACATTGATGGTATAAGCCTGATTATTGCCGCCGTTGCTGATAAGTGTTTTAACGCCGTTCCATTCGCCCGTGTTTGTTACCGCCACCGTATTGTTGGTGTCAGAGACAATAATCATTACCGTATTGGAATATAACGTTCTGCCGATGACTGTCGCGTAGTACCGAAGGTACTTGCCGTTGTAGGACAGAGCCGCTGTAGCGGGCGGGGTGAAATTTGTCCAGCCGCTCGTGTCATTGTTGCTTATCTGCCAACCCTGCGCGGTTATTTGCGCGGAGGCAACAACTGCCGGCGCGGTAAGGGAAACCGCATTGCCATCGCGCCAGAAGGGCGCGGCGATGCTGCCGATGCTCACCAACTCCCCATTTACAATCGTATCATCGGTGGTACCCAGATCGCCGTTGCTGACCCACGTTTCGCCGCTGAAGGTTCCGCGCTGGGCTGTACCGCTATTGACATATAACGCCGCCCCTTGAGAGGCGGTGTTTCTTAAATCCGAGGCGGTTTCCGAACCGTACACCGTTCCGGTAACAATACGAAAGGTTCCGTTGCCGGTCACATACACCCCGCCGCCGGAGGAGGAGTTGGAGGCGGTTGCGGTATTGCCGGAGATTACTCCGTCGTTCATGGTAAAGGTTCCGTTTCTGTTCACATACTCCCCCACACACACCCCGCCGCCTCTGGAGGCGGTATTGCCGCTGATGGTTCCGCTGTTCATAGTAAAGGTTCCACTCCCTTCCACATACACCCCGCCTCCATAAGTGGCGACGGTATTGCCGGAGATTGTTCCGCCGTTCATCGTAAAGGTTCCGGTGCCGAACACACACACACCGCCGCCGCTGCCGCTACTGGAGATGGTATTGCCGCTGATGGTTCCGCCGTTCATGGTAAAGCTACCGTTGTTGACAACAACCCCGCCGCCGGAGGATGATGAGGTGTTGCCGCTGATGGTTCCGTTCCGCAGTTCCAGTTGCGCGTTTGAGCCGTTTACATACACCACCATTGCGTTATTGTTCTGCGTTGCGCCGTTTTGGCCGTTGGTCAGCCCTTGCAGGGTCAGGCCGGCGCTGTTGATAATCAGGGTTTGATTGGCGGCAAGGGTTATTATTCTACCCGTGCGGTTCAGATACAGCCTGCCGCTTCCGGTGAGCGTTACTGTTATGCCGCTTGCCGTACCGAAGGAAGCGTCGGTACTTCCCGTAACCGGGACATCGCCGCTTACATTAATGATATAAGTTTTATTATTGCCGCCGTTGCTGATAAGTGTTTTAACGCCGTCCCATTCGCCCGTGTTTGTTACCGCCACCGTATTGTTGGCGTCAGAGACAATAATCATTACCACATTACTGGAATAGTATGTTTTGCCGCCGCTGAAAGCCGCGTAATACCGTAAATATTTGCCGTGGTAGGACATAGCCGCTGTCGCCGGCGGGGTAAAGTTAGACCAGCCGTTTGAACCGTTGTCGCTTATCTGCCAGCCCTGCGCGGTTACCGTTTGCCCGAGGGGAGGGGTAACAAGCGGCGCGGCAATGGAAACCGCTTCGCCGTTGCGCCATAAAGGCTCGGTGATGCCGGCAATGATAAACTCCCCATTTATCACCTCAATCGTAAAGTTGGTAGTGGACAGGCTTCCCGCGCTGTTCCACGTTTCGCCGCTGAAAGTACCACGCTGAGCTGTTCCGCCGTTATACAACGCCGCTCCGGTATTAGTTGCGGTATTCCGCAGGCTTTGGTCGCCCTCGTTATTGCCGTACACCGTTCCGGTAACAATACGGAAAGTGCTGCTCATCACTCCGCCGCCGCTGCCGGAGGCGGTATTGCCGGAGATGGTTCCGCCGTTCATCGTAAAGGTTCCATACACCCCGCCGCCGGAGGAGGCGGTATTGCCGGAGATGGTTCCGCCGTTCATCGTAAAGGTTCCATACACCCCGCCGCCGGAGGAGGCGGTATTGCCGGAGATTGCCCCGCCGTTCATGGTAAAGGTTCCGCCGCTCACATACACTCCGCCGCCGTTGCCTGAGGTGGTATTGCCGCTGATGGTTCCGCCGTTCATGGTAAAGGTTCCGTTACTGCCCACATACACCCCGCCGCCGTTGCAGCTGCCGGAGATGGTATTGCCGCTGATGGTTCCGCCGTTCATGGTAAAGGTTCCGTTACTGCCCACATACACCCCGCCACCGCCGGAGGAGGAGTAGGAGGAATAGGAGTTGCCGCTGATGGTTCCGTTCCGCAGTTCCAGTTGCGCGTTTGAGCCGTTTACATACACCACCGCCACTGCGTTATTTTCCTGGGTTGCGCCGTTTTGGCCGCTCTTAAGCCCTTGCAGGGTCAGTCCGTTAATAATCAGGGTCTGATCTGCGGCAAGGGTTATCAAACTACCCCGGCTGGTCAGATACAGCCTGCCGCTTCCATTGAGCGTTACCGTTATGCCGGCTGCCGTACCGAAGGAATCGGCGGTACTTCCCGCAACCCCGATATCGCCGCTTACATTGACGGTATAAGTTTGATTATTGCCGCCGTTGCTGATAAATGTTTTGACGGCGTCCCATGCGGTAGTGTTTGTTACCGTCACCATATTGTTGGCGTCAAAGACGATAATGATTACCGTATTGGAATAGTACGTTTGACCGCCGGTAAAAGCCGCGTAATACCGTAAATATTTGCCGTTCAAGGATACGTTCGCTGTTGCCAACGGGGTGAAATTCGTCCAGCCGCCTGAGCCGGTATCGCTTATCTGCCAGCCCTTGGTGCTTACCGTTTCTCCATCGGGAATAATGACCACTGGCGCTGTAAGGGAAACCGCATTGCCCTCGCGCCAGACAACGGTGTTATCGGCTATTCCGATCAACTTCGCCCACACCGCGCCGCTTCCGGAATTTGTCGTAATATATATTCCCATCCCTCCGTCCTCAGCAAGATACTTGTCTCGCAAATCGCCGGGGAATGGAGAAGATGATGAAAAACCGGATGAAGTAATAGTTCCGTTAAAGGTTACGATAACAAGCCCGGTGCAGCCGTCGAAAGCATTACTACCAATGCTGGTTACGTTACTTACAATGGTTATACCGGTCAGACCGGTGCAGCCGCGAAACGCATAATTCCCAATGCCGGTTACGCTGTCAGGTATGGTCACACTGGTCAGCCCGGTACAGCCGGAAAAAGCATAATTTCGAATGCCGATTACGCTGTCCGGTATGGTTACGCCGGTCAGCCCGGTACAGCCGGAAAAAGCATAATCCCCAATGCTGGTTACGCCATCCCCAAATATGACAGCCAAGGCTGTATTGTTGCTAAAGATAGTATTCCAATTGTTAGAGGAAGTTGTCGGTATCTTATCTGTTTGTATGGTTACGGTCAGGTTCGCACAGTTGCCAAAAGCACCACTCCCAATGCTGGTTACGTTATTCCCAATGGTTATGTCGGTCAGTCCGGTGCAGCCATCAAAAGCATTATTCCTGATGCTGGTTACACTGTCCGGTATGGTTACTGTACCTGTTATACCCTGTGGAGACATAATTAAGCTGGTTAGATTCTTATCATATAGTATACCATCTACTGATTTATATACTGTATTATTGGAAGCGACATTAATTGCTTGCAGCCCGGTGCAACTGTCAAAAACAGAATTCCCAATGCTGGTTACGCCATTCCCAATGGTTACGCCGGTCAGCCCGGTGCGGTTGTAAAAAGCCTGATCCCCAATACTAGCTACGCTGTCCGGTATGGTTACTGTACCTGTTATACCTTGTGGAACTATAATTAAGAAGGTCAGATTCTTATCATATAGTATACCATCTACTGATTTATATACTGTATTATTGGAAGCAACATTGATTGCTTGCAGCCCGGTGCAGCCGGAAAACGCATTATTCCCAATGCTGGCTACGTTGTCCGGTATGGTTACGCCGGTCAGTCCGGTACAATTATAAAAAGCATAGTTTCCTATACTCCGCAGAGAAGTTGGAAAGTTGATTTGTTTTAGTGAAGTGCAATTATAAAAAGCATAGTCCCCTATTTGCGTAACTCCATCGGACAAAACAACAGAAACCAGCTTGTCCCTCTGCGATTGATTTGCGGGCTGCGAAGTTCCGTTACCGATATTACCTGTCGCGTCACTCAGATCAAGGGTTATATATCGTCCATTCAGGGCGCTAAATAACTGTCCAAAAGGTTCCTGAGCGCTGGACAAACTCACCATATTCACAATAAGTTTTACCGGATACGGATTATCAGCGGTATTGACCGGCGCAGTGGCAAGATATTCGGAAAGTTCCGCCAGGCTAAGGTATGTTCCTTCCTTGGTGTCAAAAATCCAGCCGCTTCCCGAGGCGACAGTGGTATATCCGTTGTAAATGTAAATCACTTCTGTCTTTGAACGTACCCTTCCGGTAATAACCTGTACTTGCAGAAGGTAGTACCCCTCGTCCAGAGCTATACTGCCACAAGCCGCTTCCGTGAGGTTTCTTGAAGCAATTTCGCTTTTATCCATAGCCAGAACCCGCAGTACCGCGCTACTGGGCCCTTCTTCCGGTAAACCGATGTTGTATTCCAGAACGCCCTTGCCCTCTGTCGCTGTTTCGCGTTGGAGATTCACGGAAACCTGAACACTTGTTCCGGCGCGGATATTTACCGTGGCGCTGCCAGATGCCGCAGGATAATTACCATCTAAAAGCCCATCTACACCTTCAATATGAGTATAGGCAGTTACCGTGATAAGCCAGGGGCCGGGGAATAATTCTACTAAACGAGGAAATGAAGTTTCGGTCTGGCTTTCTTTTGCCGCTTCTTCTTCGCCCTGATACTGAAACTGTAACAAATATTCAGCAAACTTCGACGTGTCGGGAAAGAGGGTGCGGCTTTGAGATTCTTCCAGACTGATAATGACACGTCCCATACCGGCGGCAATTTCATCCGGATTCGTCTTTTGAAGCAAGGTTTCCTGGAACGGCTCAGGACATCCGAAAAACAAAAATAAAACCGGTAGTAATCCGAAAAATGCTCTTTTCATTACGAACTCCTCATTCCTTTTCTCTCGTTATTGAAGTTCCCCGTTTATCACCCTAATCGTGTTGTCGGTACTGGACAGGCTTCCCGCGCTGACCCACGTTTCGCCGCTGAAGGTACCGCGTTGGTTTGTTCCATAACCGACATACAACGCCGCTCCTTCTCTACCGGTGTTTCTCAGAGTTGTTGGAGAAGCATCCGAACCGTACACCGTGCCGGTAACGATATGGAAGATTGACACGGTGCTGCCCGCACACACCCCGCCGCCACCGGAGTAGGCGGTATTGCCGGAGATTTCCCCTCCTCTCATGGTAAAGGTTCCGTTGGAGTACACCCCGCCGCCGTAAGAGCCAACGCTGGTATTGCCTGAGATTATCCCATTGCTCATGGTAAAGGTTCCGTTGCTGGCCACATACACCCCGCCACCAGCGCCGCGGCTGGTATTGCCTGAGATTGTTCCATTGCTCATGGTAAAGGTTCCGTTGCTGGCCACATACACCCCGCCGCCGCAGGAATTGGTATAGGAAGTGGTATTGCTGGAGATTGCCCCACCGTTCATGGTAAAGGTTCCGTTGCCGGCCACATACACCCCGCCGCCGTCGTAGGAGGATTTGGTGTTGCCGCTGATTTCTCCGCTGTTCATAGTAAAGGTGGCGTTGGCGGCCACATACACCCCGCCGCCACCGTGTGATTGTGATGTTGTTGTTGATAAGTTGCCGCTGATTGTCCCGCCATTCATGGTAAAGCTACCGCTGCCGACAACAACCCCGCCGCCGTAGGAGGAGTTGGTGTTGCCGCTGATGGTTCCGTTCCGCAGTTCCAGTTGCGCGTTTGAGCCTTCTAAATACACCACCGCTGTGTTATTGTCCTGGGTTGCGCCGTTTTGGTCGCTGGTCAGCCCTTGCAGGGTCAGGCCGGCGCTGTCGATAATCAGGGTTTGATCGGCGGCAAGGGTTATTATTCTGCCCCTGCTGGTCAGGTACAGTTTGCCGCTTCCTATGAGCGTTACCGTTATACCGGTTGCCGTATCGAAGGTATTGGCGGTATTTCCCGCAACCCCAATATCACCGTTGATACAGACTGTATAACTCTGATTATTATCGCCGCCTCTAATAAATGCTCTTGCGGCGTTCCATTCGGTAGTGTTTGTTACCACAATTTCATCGGGGTTCCCTTCTTCAGTGTTAAAATTCCAGACGCTTCCGGTCACGCGGGTGGTGTGCCCGTTGTAAATGTGGAGCAACTCTGTTTTGGAGCGTATTCTTCCGGTAGAAACCCGTATTTGTAACAGATAATACCCCGTATTCAGGGCGATACTGCCGGAAGCGGCCTCCAGCAGATTTCTTGATGTGATTTGACTCTTATCCATGCTCAGAACCCGCAGTACCGCGCCGCCAATCACCTCTTCCGCCAGGCCAATCTCGTATTCTAAAACACCCTGACCGGTCATCGCCGCATCGCTTTGAAGGTTTACGATAACGAGGACATCGACACCGGCGGTTACATTTACCTGTGCGCTGCCCGATGCCGCAGGATAATTACCATCCGCAAGCCCTTCCACTCCTTCAATACGGGTATAGGCAACCACTCTGATTAACCAGGGTCCCGGCGCTAAATCAATAGAACAAGGTAATAAAGTCGTCTCTTGACTGTTTTTCTCATGCTCAACTTCTCCCTGATACTGAAAGTGCAGCATATACGAAACAAATTCCGGCGTGTCGGGAAAGATAGTGCGGCCATACGATTCCTCCTGAGTGATAACCACCCTTCCCAAACCGGCGGCAATTTCATCCGAATTCATCTTTTGAAGCAAGGGGTTCTGGAACGAATCAGAACATCCGAAAAATATTATTGAAACCAACAATAATCCGTATATCCACTTTTTCATAACATCCCCCTTACTGAACAACGGTAAAATCAATCTTGTTGGAATAAGGCACGCCGTCCTTATAGACAATCACCGTCAGGGTATGTTCGCCAAACGTACAGGAAGTCGCCTCTACTACAAAGGTTCTGCCGCCGTTTGTCGCGGAAGAAGTTCTGTTTGATTCTCCTATCCACCATTCAATAGAAGAATATTCAGAACTTGTTAACGTTATGCTTCTTGATGTAAAGCCTCCCGTCCCGCTTCTGGAAATGGTAAAGGACGCGGTCGGAAAACCTTCGATGCGTATATCGTCTACCGATGGAGGCGGAACAATATTGATGATCCCTCCTTCTGTAGCCCACATGGCAAACAACGTAACATCGTTGGTAACGGTATACTGTGCACCGGAAGCGTAACTGGTTCCTGTGCTGTCATCCTCGGTATTCCAGCCGTAGAATGTTTCATCCTGTTTTGACAGCCCGTCCGATCCGGGCAATGTTATAATGGAACCGTAATCCATAGTTACGGCGGCAGGTGCCGCACCGTCAGCGCCGTTCGTGTTGAATGTTACCGTGTACCGCTTGGCGTTCCACGCGGCGTAGAGGGTAAAGCTTTCCGTAACAGGCATCGTAAAGTTGTACAGTGTATCCTTGCTTGAATCACTGTACCAGCCGCCAAAAGTATAACCGGTTCTGAACGGGTCTAACGGGCGTATCACCAAAGCGCCGCCTACCATGCTCTGGCTTGCCGTTTCGCTTCCCCCGGCAGTGTCAAAAGCGACCGTGTAGAGAGTTGTGCCGGCAGGATACCATTTCGCGTACAGGGTAATATCGCCTGTAACCGTATAACGCGCGCCGGCGCTGTAAACGGTTCCCGTGCCGGATGCGCCAACGCCCCATCCGCCGAAAATTTCATCCCCCTTGCTAAGCCCGCTCCCAGCGGGAAGCGTTATGCCGGATGCGGCCTGAACAGTCTGCGTGGAGGGAACTGTCCCGCTTCCACCGTTGCTGTTAAAAATAACGGTATATGTCTGTATATTCACATTGCCAAGATTTATGGGAATTTCCGCGTCAAGAGAAACAGTATTCGTAAACCTGTAATTGTAAAAATACCCCGCTACAAATCTGTCCGGAGAATCAGGGAAGAGTAAATAATCCGCCCCGACCAGCAGGCGGTAGTCGGAACTTCTTCCCGGATTAACGGTATACGGCGCTCTTTCTCCGCTGTTCACAATTCCCGAATCAGGAAAATTGTCAGGGCGGATCATGGAAACGCCGCGGTGTAATTGAAAAGAATAGGTGGAATCGTTTAATACCGCAAGATAACTTTTGCGGGAAAGTACCTGCTGTTGGGACGAGACGGCTTCGTCAAGCGCCGGTATTGGAATTACCGTTTTTGTATTGGCGTCTATGCGAACCGCCTTTTGATCCTTTCCGACTTCGGGAACAAAGTCCACGGTAAAATCGCTGACTCCTTTCAGAGAAATTCTGTAAGCGAAATAAAAAGGCGTAGATGTACTCGGTGCCCGTTCAAGTTCGGCGGAAGTTTTGCCTGCCGGAATTTCGGCGATTTTATCCATATCCCTTCTGCGGTAGTCGTCGTAAACCAAGGCTGTGCAAATGCCGTAGGTATTGTCAAAAACGATGAGAGTTTTTGGGGTGGGATTATTCGTATTATGGCCGCCGCTTCCCGAATCATTGGGGCAGGAAAAAAAGACAAACGAGATAACGATACTTGCCGTTACGCCAAAAATAAACTTTTTCATGCTACACCCTCCAAAAAAATAGATCTAAGAAAGCGCCGATAATCTAACAGAGGATTTTTCAGTGCTTCCATATACTCAGGGCTGTTACACCGCCTGACGCATTACCAAGTGCCGCTTAATTCATTCTGAGGAATGTCGGCTGTTTCGCTTACCCATGCTTTCAAAGTTCCGTCGTTGTGGCTGCCGCTGACGGTTATGGTGTACATTTTGCCCTTATCAATTGTCAGCAAGCCAAGCGGCGTGTCGTCATTTTCTCCGGCTTGCAGATCAACTTCAAATCCGGGAGGTCCGAATTTCCAGCTTGCGACGGATATTGAATCTAAGTAAGTATTTAAAACCCTGGGCATATCTATTTGAAAAGTTATTGGGTAACCTTGCATTATAATCGCAAGGCCGGACGCGGTAGTACGGCGAGAAGACCCTTCAAGAAAATGGATTCCGCCCGAGCTTGTCTGGTTATCAACTTGCACCCATGCAGCGCCTAACACAAAGGTAGTATTCTCTAAAAGGTCTTTTAGATTCATCGTCGCGGTGGTTCTCCCTTCGCCAAATGAATATGCCTCAAACCATGCGTAATTGGAACCGCTTCCCTTGGGATATACCGTTTCTACCACATCCTTGACATAATTGTACCTTTTAAAAACGGGAAAGATAGTGTAATCCCCGTCTTGCATCATTAAAACGGTTTCGAGTATACCGGCGGGGGCGTAGCCTATGGTCTGTCCGGCAACACCGTTAAGGCGTAACTCCACATTTATTGAGGTTGAATGGTTGATGATCTTGAACTCGTTGTTTCCGCCCAAACCATTGGCAATTTCGTAAACGGTTTTATTATCTCCGTTTTTGTTAAAAAACACATACACCCTGGTAAAGGGAGTGCTTTTAAGGGAGTTGAGATCGTCTTTATTCGCCTTGTACTGCGCCTCGGTTAAAAAAATCATGGGGAAGTCTTCAGTCCTGTCAAACAGGTCAGGATCATTCCGAAAGCCGTGATAATTACTGCCGATGGGAATACCGCCTATCAATTTTTCAGGCAGCAGATCGCCCTTAAAAGCAATCAGCCGTTTGCCGGTACTGTTCAGCACCGCAACCGAATATTCGCCGTTGTAATAGTTTTTAAAATCGACACCCAAATCGTCTGTGTCCGGGCTGTTCTCCGTATCACCACAGGAAAACAGAAAGATCATAGCCGCGGAAAAAAATACACACCAGATAAATTTTTTCATTTCAAAATTCCTTTATTTATTGATTTAAAATGCACCAACGCATTACACCTTTGTTCCCTGTTCATTTCTCACTGAAGATCTCCGTTTACCACCCTAATCGTGTTATCGGTGGTGGACAGGCTTCCCGCGCTGACCCACGTTTCGCCGCTGAAAGTACCGCGCTGGGCTGTACCGCCGTTGTAAAACAACGCCGCTCCATATGTTTCGTGACCAGAACCGGTGTTTCTCAGACTTGTGTCCGTCTCGTTTGAACCGTACACCGTTCCGGTAACAATACGGAAGGTTCCGCTGTTATACACCCCGCCACCGTAGGAGCGGGAAAATGCGATGGATAAGGTTTTGGCGGAGGCGTAGTTGCCGCTGATTGTTCCGCTGTTCATAGTAAAGGTTGCGTTGGCGGCGACATACACCCCGCCGCCCCAGGCATCAGAGCCGGGAGGCAATTCGGTGACGGCCCCATTGCCGCTGACTTCACCGCCGTTCATGGTAAAGATTCCGTCGCTGCCCACATACACTCCGCCGCCGCAGGCATCAGATTGGGTGGCATTAGAGGTGACGGCTCTATTGCCGCTGATTTCACCGCCGCTCATGGTAAAGATTCCGCCGCTCACATACACCCCGCCGCCGTAGGCATTAGAGCGGCCATCAGAGGAGGAGGTATTGTCACTGATTTTCCCGCCGCTCATAGTAAAGATTCCGCCGCTGCCCACATACACTCCGCCGCCGTAGGAGTCGGCATTGAGATTGGTATTGCCGCTGATAGTTCCGTTCCGCAGTTCCAGTTGCGCGTTTGAGCCGTTTACATACACCATCACTCTGTTATTGTCCCGGGTTCTATCGTTTTGGCCGTTCTTAAACCCTTGCAGGATCAGACCAGCACTGTCGATAATCATGGTTTGATTGGCGGCGAGGCGTATCATGTTGCCCATGACGTTCAGGTACAGCCTGCCGGTTCCCTGAAGCGTTACCGTTATGCCGTTTGCCATGCCGAAGGAATCGGCGGTACTTCCCGCAATCGGGACATCGCCGCTTACATTAATGGTATAGGCCTGATTGTTGCCGCCGCCGCTAATAAGTGTTTTGGCGGCGTTCCATTCGTCCGTGTTTGTTACCGTTATATTGTTGGCGTCAAAGACGAAAATGATTACCACATTGGAATAAACGGTTGCTCCATCGCTGCTTACCACATAATACCGTAGATATTTGCGGTCCAGTGACATAACCGCTGTAGTGGGCAGGGAAAAATTTGTCCAGTCGCCGCTGCCGGTATCGCTTATCTGCCAGCCCTGCGCGGTTACCGTTTGCCCTACGGGAAGAGTAACCGCCGGCGTGTCAAGAGAAATTGCTTTACCCTCGCTCCAGACGGGTGCGGTGATTGTGCCAATATATTCATTCCACTTGGCATACAAGGTAATATTGCTGGTAACCGTGTATGAAGAACCGGCAGGATAATTACTACCTGTACCGCCGGTATTTATGTTCCAGCCGTCGAAAGCACGACCACTTCTGGAAAACCCGTCCCCGCTAGGCAGCGTAATTGTTGAGCCTGAACTTACGGTCTGGGCGGTTGGAGTTGTCCCTGTTCCCCCATTGAGGTTAAAGGTTACGGTATACGCAGTATCCCACTTGGCATACAAGGTAATATTGCCGGTAATCATATAAGAAGAACCAGCATTGTACGTTTCTCCCGTGCCACCGGCATTGGTATTCCAGCCGGCGAAAATATAGCCGTTTCTGGAAAACCCACTACCGCCGGGAAGTGTAACGGTTGAACCTGAGCTTACCGTTTGGGCGGCGGGAGTTGTACCGGTTCCCCCATTGATATTAAAAGTTACCGTATACGAAGTATCCCATTTGGCATATAAAGTAACATTACTGGTAACCGTGTAAGTAGAACCGGCATTGTAATTTGTTCCCGTACCGTCGGCATTGGTGTTCCAGCCGCCAAGAATGTAACCGCTTTTCGAAAATCCGGTACTACCCGGGAGCGTAATGGTTGAGCCTGATCTTACGGTCCGGGCGGTGGGAGTTGTCCCGCTTCCCCCGTTGATGTTAAAAGTTATTGTTGGATAGACCCATTTCGCATATAAAGTAGTATTGCCTATTACCGTGTAAGAAGAACCAGCGCTGTAACTAGTTCCTGTGCCGTCAGCATTGGTGTTCCAACAGTCGAATACGTAACCTTCTTTTGAAAATCCGCTGCCATTCGGGAGTGTAATGGAACCTAAGCTTGCAGTCTGGGCAGCGGGAGCCGCACCGGTTCCCCCATTGATGTTAAAGGTTATGGTATAGGTAGCCGGCCGCACAAGGCGGAAACCCTGGGAGTTGTTCCTGATATATTGATTATCATTGTAACGGAACACTGAACGGGAGTATTGATCCGGATAAGACCAGCTCCCTCCGCGTACAATACGGTCAGACCCAAGAGACGCTCCATCAGGATCGGTCTGCGCTTCGCTTGAATAGCTTCCGTTCCAGTCCCAGCACCACTCGCTGACGTTCCCGCTCATGTCGTATAGACCTAAGCCGTTTGGCGCTTTTGTCCCTATCGTATGGGTGGTGGGAGAGCTGTTACCGCTGTACCACGCAACATCGTCAGGGTTGTTGCTCCCCGCGTAGGTGTAGTTCTCAGTTGTACTGTTTCCGCCTTTCGCCGCGTATTCCCATTGGGCTTCCGTAGGCAGGCGGTAGCCGGTCGAACCGCTGACTATTTGAACATTGTCCCATGAAGAATTACTTGATGTTGGTACGCTTCCCCAGATCGATGGCTCGGTACTGTTGTTTATCATGTACGCAGGACTTAACCCCTCAGCCATGCTCAGCTTGTTGCAGAATACCAAGGCGTCATACCAGTTCACATAGTACATCGGGTAGTTAACGCCCCTGCCGTAGTTAGTTATATTTGTTCCGGCTAGGGTCTGTTGTTCTTCTATTGTTGTCCACATCACAGCCTCGTACTGCGCCTGCGTCACTTCGTATATGCCCATGTAATAACCGCCCAACGTTACATTGTGTACCGGTGTTACATCGCTGCCGCCGCCTGTCCCGAGATTTTTCCCCATCTCAAAACTGCCGTCCGGAACAAACACCATTTCATATACAGGAATGTTACTCCACACGGCAAACAGGGTAACGTCCGCGGTAACAGTGTACTGTGCGCCGGAAAGATAAGATGTTCCCCTGCCGTCATCTTCGGTATTCCAGTTTCGGAAAGTTTCATCTGGTTTTGAAAGCACGCCCGCTGTGGGCAGTGTAATGCTTGAACCGTAATCCACGGTTACAGCGGCAGGAGCCGTTCCTGTCGCGCCGTTTGCGTTGAACGTTACCGTGTACTTGTTCGCGCTCCACCTGGCGTAAAGAGTAAAGCTCTCTGTAACGGGTGTAGTAAAGTTATACTGACTCTGCGCCCCTTGATCGCGGTACCAGCCGCCAAAAGTATAACCGGCTCTGTACGGATCAGGCGGGCGTACCGCTAAAGCGCCGGATACCATGCTCTGGCTTGATGTCTCGTTTCCGCCGGAGCTGTCAAAAGTAATTGTGTATAAGGTTGTGTTGGCAGGATACCATTTTGCGTACAGGGTGATGTCGCCGGTAACCGTATAAATTGTTCCCGCGCTGTAAACAACGCCTGAGCCGGACGCGTCGGCGCTCCATCCGCCGAAAATTTCATCTCCCTTGCTAAGCCCGCTCCCAAAAGGAAGCGTTATGACGGAAGCGAGGCGGACTGTCTGCGAGACGGGAACTGCCCCGCTTCCGCCGTTGTTGTCAAAACTGACGGTATATGTTTTTATTTCCACATTGTCAAGGTTTATGGGTATCTGTGTCTCCAGAGAAACATCGTTGTTGTATTGATATCTGTAAAAATTTCCCGCTTCAAATCTTTCAGGAGACGTTGGGAAGGGCTTGAATTCTGCCCCGACTAACAGACGGTAGTCGGAGCTTCTTCCCGGGGTAATCGTATACGACGCTCTTTCATTGCTGTTCACAACTCCCGAATCCGGCGAATTATCGGGGCGGATCATGGAGACGCCTCGGTGTAATTGAAAAGAATACGCGGAACTGTTTTGTACGTTAAGATAACTTTTATTGGAAAGCACCTGTTCCTGTGATGAGACGGCATCGTCAAGCACCGGTATGGGAACTACCGTTCTCGTGTTGGCGTCTATGCGAACCGCCTTTTGATCCTTTCCGACTTCGGGAACAAAGTCCACATAAAAACCGCTGACGCCTTTCAGAGTTATCCTGTAAGCGAAATAAAAAGGAGTAGACGTGATCGGCGCCCGTTCAAATTCGGCGGAACATTGGCCCGCGGGAATTTCGGCAACTCTATCCATATCCCTTCTGCGGTAGTCGTCGTAAACCAGTGCGGTACAGATGCCGTAGGTGTTGTCAAAAACGATAACGGTTTTTTGAGCGGGATTATTAGGGATGACAGAGCCGTCATTTCCCGGCTCATTGGGGCAGGAAAAAAAGACAAACGAAATAACGATACATGCCGTTATACCAAAAATAAGTTTTTTCATATTACACCTAACGGGCCTTTTGCTGTTTGTTATAGTTTTTACCACATTTTTACAGTATTGTCAATTAGTTTTGGATGTTTTTTTGGCGATCTTTTGGAACATCAAGGGACTATCATAGTCCCAATCCCCTCGTCAGTAAAAAGTTCGATGAGTATGGCGTGGGGCAGCCGCCCGTCTATGATGTGCGCCTTTTTCACGCCGCCGTCAACAGCCAAGGCGCAGCAGTCCGCCTTGGGGATCATCCCCTTTGTAAGAACACCCTCTTTTTTCAAGGCGTCAATTTGAGACCTTGAAATAGACTTTATAAGGGAGCTTTCATCTTTTACATCTCGAAGGATGCCCCGGACATCGGTCATAAGAACGAGTTTTTCGGCGCCAAGGGCGGCGGCTATTTTGGCGGCGGCTGTGTCGGCGTTTATGTTGAGGGCTTTTCCCTCGTCGCCGCCTGTTCCGTATGCAACAGATGATATAACGGGGATAGCGCCGGAATCCAAAATCGAAGTTAACATTGATATATCGACACTCTCGATTTCACCTACCAGACCAAGTTCCTCGGTTGTTATCCGGCGCGCTTTTAACATTCCGCCGTCAATCCCGCAAAGGCCGATTGCCCTGCCGCCTGTTTTTTGAATGAGAGCGGCTATTTCCTTGTT
>JGI24698J34947_10000164_pt1 | contig 25603 bp, 24 predicted proteins | sample TergutMp193P3_FD_34947 | JGI IMG/M metagenome (IMG submission 34947) | reverse complement strand
ATTTCATCCTGAAATATCAGATCGGTTTCATTTTCAAAATAACCGATTTTGATATAAGCACCCGTTACAAATTTTTCCGGGTCATGATGAAAAAGCAAAATTGCCTGTAAAAAGCGTGCAAATTGAGGATTTGCTGGCGAAATATGGGAATTATATATAAAAATAAGACGGTGAAGTTTTATTATCATGAGGCTACTTCCAACAGGCAGGCAGGTTTGGGAAAACCCAGCTCTGCAATACATTCTGCTCGCTTTTTGAAGGCAAAAAGGCATTGTTCAGTGGTCTGGCAATTTCAAAAACAAAATGGAAATGGGAAAAATACCCTGTGATTAAGCTGGATATGAGCGAAGCACCGGATGAAGATACTGCAAAAAATTACACTTATACTATTAAAAATATAGTTGAAGCTGCTGCCAGAAACCTATCGGTAAAATCGAGGGGCAATAATGCAGTATCAATGTTTAAAAATCTCATTGATGATGCAAAAGAAAAATACGGCAATCCGGCTGTGGTTATAATAGACGAATACGATAACCCTCTTTTGAATGTTGTTGACAACAAGGAAGAATTTGAAAAGGTTCGCAATTTGCTGAGGAATTTTTATAAAGTTGTAGAAATGAACGAAAAAAATCTTCGTATCACGTTCATAACCGGCATAACCAAATTTGCGCAGATGAGCGTATTTTCCGCATTGAACAACCTCACGGACATAACCCTAGACCCCGAATATACAGCTCTACTTGGCATAACGCAAGAGGAGTTGGAAAAAGACTTTGCGGACTACATTGACAAATGGGCAAAGGAATATGGCGGCAAAAAAAATACATTGATAAACTGAAGGGAACCGCTTTGGAGGCATTGAAGCAGATAGACAGCAAGGAATACCTTACGCCTTGGAAGGGCAAGGGCGAGACTTTGTATAAGATAGGGGTTGTTTTTGAGCCGAAGAAAAGGAAGATAAAGGAGTGGAAAATTCGGTCTGTATAATCATTCCGCTTAGAAACCCTTGCTGCACGAACAAGGAAACGGTGCTCTAATTCGTTAAAATCAGTGTTGGTTATGGATAACGCATCTTGGCATCGAAAGGATGCGATTCGCAAAATAGCTAATGAATACGGGTTTGAAGCGGTGTGCTATGTAGTGCAGTTCATTTGTTCAAACGAATATCTAACTGTTAATCAGATAGCAGCATCCATTGGCAAAAATGTACGTTATTTAAAAAAAGAGATACTTTTTTCTATGCTCAAGGGAAAATTGGTTCAGTTATACCCTTCAAAGCCTAAATATCCTAATCAAGCATATAAAGCGAATCATTGCCTCCAACCGCAACAAGCAGGCTAGTGTCCGGCAAACTTGTCAGCAGAAAGGTGGCGTATAATTTCGTTATTTTTCTATATTTCAACTATGATTCCTGTGCAAATAACAACAAAGAGACATATCCGTAAAATGCCTCCAGCCGTTCTGTGAATCTACGCTTTTTTCATAGGAAAAGAAATGTATTATTAAATATTTATCAATCTATGGTTTTAGCCGAGCCAACAAATGCCGTTTCTCAACCATTAAAAGAGGCTTTTTGAGCATTGAGGAGATTGGCAGAGGGCGATAGAGGGTAAGGCATAATTATATTAATCCACTATAAAACCCGGTCATCATTGTGCACATCGTAGTATAATGCAAAGATATTAATTTGGCACCAAGAGCAACATAATTTAATATGCTGTGCCGTTCGACAAATATTTGAGTATAATCAATTAGATTTCCGTTTGATGCTCTCGGAGAAACGCAACAGTTTTGGGGATACATTGTTGTTCAAGCATTGTCAAGTATTGATCAACGGTTAGGGACGGTTGGATCATGTTTTCTCGCTGGCGCTTGACGAGTTTGAGAATTGTGCGATAATCTTTATCGATCAATCGTACCACGAATTCATCCGGTGTAAACGCCTGAATTTGAAAAAAATCCAGGACGGTTTGAGGAAAATCTTTAATATTGAATGTTACAATAAAAGAAGTTTTTGCCTTTATTGCTCCGGCAAGTGCATGGCAGTCATTCGGATCATTCCCAAACGGCTTGGTGTGAATGATTTCGTCGTAGTAAATTCCAAATTCGGCGCATCGTTGAGCAATATAATTGAATGACTGGCTTTCGAAGGTTAAGATATAAACCTTACCTATCCTATCTTGTCCGTCTGTCCCGCTCCATAATCGACTCAATGGTGCAAAGAAATCGGGAAATCCGTTGATAATGCCGTGGAAGTCAAATGCAATGTTCAGATGATCCTTACGTTGAGGCTGCGTTCCAATTCCAACAATAGGGGCATACCCTCCTGTTGCGAGACTCTCACATCCACCCTGCCCCACAAGCGACTTCGATGCAAAATACAAGCTCACTTCATTCTCGGAGCACCAATCAGGAAGCGTAATATCATAACCACCATACACCATATTGGCATTTTTACCGCCGAAATAGTATATCTTATCTGATAAAATCGCATCCATAAGTGCCTTCTTGCCTACTCCATTCCGGACTGCCACACATTGCGTCCCCCAAAAGCTAAGAGAAGTTACCACGCACGGATTAACATTCCTTACGTTATCAATACCACCGTACCCAATGACAAAAATATCCCAATCGTTGGGCAAGCAGGCTAAATGACAATTCAACTGCGAACGAAAATCAGGAGACACAATAGCATCATCCTCAAAATAGAGAACATGCTTGTCGCCCGAGCGTTGCAATATATTTGCAAAATGTGCCCCACACCCGTAGTAAGCAGGGTTCAGATTTGGGAAAGGACTCTTTGTACACAACGGTTCTTCGTCCCACCTATATTGTATAATCCCTGCATCTGCAAAGTACATTGTAAGCCGCTCCCGCCGCTCGGCACTTAACGGAGAGTTGGTGGTTGAAACCACAATTTCAAAATCTGTGATAGACATATTTGCTCCTTTAGACGCAGGCAAGATATCACGAAGTTCGCTTATTTTCTGCTTCCCGAAGTCCGAACGATGTTGCCCTCCCGAAAAGTGATAGAAAATAGCATCACCATCGGTATAACCCGGTTGGCAATTCGTAAAAACCTTCTTGTTCCGGTCAAGTTCAATTTTGATTGGGAATTCCCGTCCTTCCTGTTCATGCCGCCACTTGTCGTAAAACAAAATATTCTGTAAATGCTGGTCATCCCTGATAGACGATCCGTCGGCTTGACGCTGTACTGATGCGAAAAAAGGAAAATCACTATCAGAAAACCCAGGTTCCTCAACCATACAAAATTGCCCGGCATATCGTATCGTCCGTTCTAATGCTTTTATCACTTCAAGCCGATTGCCGCCGTAAGCGCCGCCGTTCGGGGAATATATAAGCCCGGTTCTTTCATCGCAGAAACATCGTATAAATTCAGGCAATGCAATCGGATGAATCGGCCGTTCTGCATTCAAATAAAGGTATGGCATCTTTTGATAGTCCGTTGACCACAACACACCGTCATCCGGCAATCTATCGTAAAACTCATCGGTGCTACCGCAAGCAATGGTATCCTCATAATCGCAAACGAGTACCTTTTCAAACGGCAAAATTTTTAGGTGCTGTATCACACGATAAACCACATAAGAGAACATTGACATCACGTCGCCTGCCCCGACAAATACAAGCGGGATACCGTGCCGCTCACAAGAGCGTTTCAATTCGCTGTCGGGAACATTCCTGTAAAATGTCCTGGCAACAATAGCAAAATCAGTAGTACGTTTCAGTATGCGAGTCATAGTTTAAAGCCAACGTGATGATTTTGCCAACGCAAGTCGGCAAGAGAATAACCTTGTAACTGTGTTGCAATTTGAGGATACGTACAATATTGTGTAATGTCATGTTCACGGCAAAGGGCGGTAAGATACCAATCACATGTATAAAATTGTGTCTCTTTGATACGCCATTTACCTCGTGTGACCTCGCAAAATAATTTTTGTATTCGTTCACCTCGCAAGAGCGTAGCGGGTAAGCAAGTTGAGTTTGAGGTTGCCCAGAGATTTTCGGCAATCTGTGTTTGACTCACGTGTCCATCACTCTCATACAATAACGCACCGAGATGCAATAATTCCCAGTTGCCAGGGATGACCGACAAAGCAATGAATAATTGTCTTTTCCAATCTTTGTGAAAACGGACATCATCTTCGCCGAAAAAAACGATATTATTTCCACCGTACTTTTCGATGATTTCCATTTTGGACAGTGCGCAACCGTAATGTCCCGGTGACATTGCTGACGGCTCATGATGAATAACAGTATCTTGCCAACCGTTGAATGCTTCTACGATATGGTAGTTCGTCAATCCAACATCGTGCAAGTGTTTTTTCAAACGGGGCAAACGAAAAAAACATTCTCTGACGTGTGAAATATAGAACGTCGGAAGCCAGTCCAGGTTGTATCTATTAAAGTCTGGTAATTTCATTTTATAGTTCCTTCATTTTGCGGCATCCATGACAATGGCATTTGTATTGCCTCTGTCAACATGAGTTTATTCGGACACACTGAACATTCTTTCACAAAACCTGAGTGAAAATGTTCCAAGATTGTGCTTGCATCAGCGTCAGGCGATAAAGCGCTATAAGTCAGTACATCTTTCCAGCGTGAAGCAGAAAAAGCATTTTCCTTTACACCTTCGATAATTCCTGCAAGTACAGCACACTTATACAGTCGGTTATTTGCCAATGAAGGGCAATTCTTCGCTATGCAGACAGACCATGAATCTCGCGGAATGCTTTGAAAAGGAGATGGAGTATTATTTTCATCCAATTTATGATGAACATACCACTTAGTATTGCTCGACTGCACTACATACGGGATACCATTCTTTTCCAGACAGTCACACGCAGCAACGATTTTTTCATTTGAAAGATTAATACTGGAATGATCTGAGATACGTATCTTCATTTTTGTTTTTCGTAAAGCGTCAAAAATGTTTTGAGAAGCCTGGGGTATAAGTAAACCATTGGTAACGAGCTCTATTGCTGAACTGTCCCAAATTCTATGAGATTCTGTAATAACAGTAGCAAGGTCTGGGTGTAAAAAAGGCTCTCCGCCCAAAAGATAGAAACTGTAGGGATGGATTTTCTTGCTCCATGTCTCAAACCAATGAACAATTTTTTCTGTCGAAACATACCCTTTTCTGTAAGGACTTAAATGCGAGCAATGGTAACAGCGCAAATTGCAACCTAAAACGATGTCGGTTTCGACATGCGTGAGGTTTATCCTGCCGTCATCACGGATATAGCATTCTGATAAGAATAATTGTTTATATCTTTTATATCTAAACAGTCTCTCGACTTCCTGCCAGATTTTTGCCAGTCCTTTTGGTTTAGTTGTTGTTTCCATAGCTGCATCACCCCCCAAACCACCGTCTGAACAACCGAACGCATTGAAAGGAACAACGAACCACTAGAAACAATAAACGACGAAAGAAACCGCCCCAAAAAACAATGTGCCAAGGATATAATTTGCGTCTGAGATCATACCCAATTGTCGATTTGTGGTAGTGACGAAACACGCAATAAGGGAAAACCGTTGCTTCCCGTACCCCCAGGCGCCCTTGGAAAAGCGCATTATCATACTGGCAGACCATGGGAACAAGTTTTTTAACCAGTATTTCTGCAGCACGGCGGTGAACAACGTAAGCCGCTGCATCATCCATGCCGTGAATCGATGTACATAGGTTATGAACTGAAGTCAAAGACCGATAAGAGATCAATAACGATGCTTCATGGCGGCGAGCGTACAAACGGAGCAAATCCCATGATTCAGAATGGGCAATTGCCTGTTCAATTGCTTCGTAACATTCTGGTGTCGGTGCGGCATCGTCTTCGCAAATTAAAGCAAATTCTTTTCCCGATTCGAGAAACATCCTGAGCACTTTGAGATGGCTGAGATAACATCCTATATCCCCCGGAGTCGCCTCTCGTCCGACGTAGGAAAAGAACTTTAGAGCATCGTAGTTTTCTATGGGAATGGTCAATGTTTGACCTTCGATTCCAGATACCCTAATGAAGGGGATTGGAAAGGATTCAAAATCTTTTGCGAATTGCTTCATACGATCAACGGATCTGTCCAAATTGATCACATAAAAATCTATGCGATCCAAAATACTTTTCGGCGTTTTCATGATGTTGCGTTTCACCCGGTGCTGGTCTGCATTTGCAGACCACTCGTTGAATAACTCTGCACACTCTTTTTGATCAACGATAACTGGATGGAGCAGATGGCTGTCAGCTGTGCCAGCTACCAGTTTATAAACGAATTCATCGTCAAAGCCGGCTACCGTCGAATCATGTCTGTCCGCTCCGAAGTATAGTGTTTTGATGCCCGCCCAATGAATTGCAGAAAGACACATCGGGCACGGTTCGCAAGTGCTGTAAATTTCACAATCGGAAAGATAGAACTGTTTTAGTTTTGCTGTTGCTCTGCGAATGGCCACGATTTCGGCATGAGCAGTCGGATCGTTAGTGCCAGTTCCTTCGCAATGAGCGATGGCAATCACTTCACCATTTCGGACAATGACCGCCCCAAAGGGACCGCCCATGTTGGATTTCATCCCTTGTCGAGCGGCTTCAACGGCAAGTTGCATGTATTGATTCATTATAATGGTATTCCATTCGTTACAGATGAATTTCTCAAAACTTTTCCTACATACATTAAATTTGCAGACCATGAAAGGAATTCATCCCGCTCCCACAACCTTTCGCATATGTCAAGCCATGAGTCAACTACTGCCTTGGGTTGAACCATGATACTGTCCTCGTAAGGCAATAATAATCCTTGTTGCCCAAATAAATGTAGCTTTTCAAGCGGGAATCTTGCCATAAACGGTAGAATTTCACTTTGTTCCATAAAAAACACTTGTGTAAAAGCCTTGCCCACAAAGCTTTTACGTGCGTAAAGGTTATTTAAGTAAACATCCTTATTTGAGTCTGTTTCATTGATTCGACTGGTGGCGGTTTTCATAGCGTATATTATACCTGCTATCATATTTATAAAGGATGCGAATAAAATTCCATCCGGTTTGAGCAGGTTTAACGCAGCGTTGATCGCTGCAATGCGTTGCTCTTCCTCAAGAAGATGATACAACGGCCCCATCAGCAGAACATGATTAAACAGTCCGTTGACAACCTTGTCCGCATTTACAGCATTGCCGCAAATTGCTTTGACAGGCAGATTTTTTCGGGCAGAATATTCATTCGCGAACTTGATATTTTCTGGCGACAGGTCAAGCAATGTCACATCACACCCTTTCTCCGCTAGATGAAACGAATATCGCCCTGGACCACCGCCGATGTCGAGTACCGTGTCATTCGGTTTGATGTAACGCTCAAGCATTCGGCAGGTCAAAAGAAATTCGGGACTATCCGCTATGCGTTTCCATTCCTCTGCGACGGTTTTATCATAAAAATTTTTTATGATTACAGTATTTTCATCCATTTGTATCCTCAACTTATCCATCTGAGAATAGTTTTTTTTCACTGATATATTCATATTTTTCTAACTACCCATATAAAATGATCTTTAGTTGTATCACGGGCATAATTGTTGTACACCTCTAAAATCTCATATTTGCACAATTCAAATAGATACTCCATTTCTTGCCGATAAGTATGCCGTATTGTTTGAGGGCAGACACGGGTATCAATAACAATTCCGTTATCATCAAGCGTTTCAAATTTCCAGCTTCCACGGAAAATTTGCGTAATGTAGTCGTAAGACGCTGTGTAGAAAATTCGCTCTTTCTTTCCTTCATGATTTACGTATTCGGTGCGTAAAAAATAATCGTCTGGTACGGCCTTCATCCGCTCTGCTTGTAAAATCGGGTTTGGCTGGAACGTGTTTAAGGTCAGTACACCCCCGTCTATTAAATGTTCACGAACATTCAAAAGTGTTTGCCGTTGCTCATCCGCTGTCAATAGGTACATAAAACCGCTTCGGGCAACTATAGCGAGCGAAAATTTGCGGGCAATTTCAAAATTCGTCATATTAGCAATAAATAAATTGGCTTGTTGTTTTTCTTTTTCCAACTTTTTGTTCGTAATTTCAATCATAGAAGCAGACAAATCAAACGCAGTCACATCATATCCATTTTTAGCGAGCGGTATGGTTAACACACCCGTACCGCAAGCGATGTCGAGAATACCATTTTCACCATATTTTTCAGCGAGCGCTAAGTGAAATTCCTCAAAACCGTCATTATTCAAACCCAATGCAGGTAAGAAATAATCATAATCCATTGCCACATAGTCGAAACCGTGCAAATCACCAGCCATGCACTACCATCCTTGCAATGAGAATTACAACAAGAAAAAAAATGTTCGATGCCGTAATTCCCCATGCGCTTGCAACAATTTCTCTCCAGTCTAGTGCGATCAGGTCATCATGAAATTTTATCCTTTGAAAAATAAACATCGGGCGGCCATGTTTCACAGATTCAAATGCTTTGGCAACGTCCATAATCCAAAAGACGATAGGACCAAGCAAGTGAACCCGCAATTTTGAACCTCTTTCACGTTTCAGCAAGGCGTAAATAAAGTGGTAGGCTACCACTGACACCCCGAGTGCGCAGAGCGCCGCTGTAGGCGGTGTAGATTTTGTCGCTACCAATACAAACAACAACAAGAACTGAGCCAACCAAAGCAAGGGGCCAGTTGGAAAATCGTAAAAACTGCGTTTCGGATGACGGATAAGCAGGTAGTAATCTGCCAGCCCAAAGCTCCAAAGACGGCGTAAATTCAAACGCCAAGTGCCCCAGGTCTCAATCGCATGGTCGGCAACAGCATCAGGTGCAGTAATTATTCGCATACCTTGGTCGCTCAAGCGAAATCCGAGGTCCACATCCTCACCGCCATATCGTGGCATAGTAGTATCAAATCCTCCGACTTTCAAGAATTGCCCACGCCTCATGCTTAGGTTCGCAGTTGGCCCCCATGTGACATAATCTGCCAAGTCTGGGTACAATGAAAAAGGCAGGGGAAGTTGCATTGATTCTATGACTTGCCATGCGTAAGTAGGATTTCCAACGAATATGACTTTACCAAGGCAACCAGCAACGTCTTCAGATGCCTGAGAAAGACGGTTTATATGAGCGCGGAGCGTGCCAGGCCGTATCCTTACATCAGAATCAAGGAATAGAATCAAATCATGGGTTGCTTCAATTGCACCCATATTACGTTTTGCACCTACAGAAGCCACACCTTGGATAACCTTTGCGTTATGAACGGCTGCTGCCTGTAAAATCATATCAGCCTCATTTCCGGTGCTGTCGTCAACTATTATTACTTCAATGTTCAAACCAGCGTATCCAGCATCCGCATAGATGCTTTCAAGAAGAGCAGCCAAGAGATCATGGCGGCCATGTGTTGGAATTACTACACTTAAACTTTCCGTCATAATGTCCACCCAATAAAGAATGTCACACACAGGAAAGCTAAGTAGTCACACCACAAAGCTCGTGCTGTTTCTGGAAAAACCGTATATGCCGTAACATCGTCAGCGTCAAGCCGGAAGATTATTCCCGCAAGTGAACCGCTTGAAAGAGATCCAACGATTCTTCCAAATCCAAAAGGTAGCTCGACGATAGCGAGTGTGATATCTTCAAGAAACGCTAATCGTGGGTTAGTGGCTCGTAAAGACACTAAGAAAGCATGAAGCACGACAGCAAGTACAACAAAGAGCACAGGCGCAAGCAGGAGGTGTATGGTTCTGGTTAATGCCGCCCCGGCGAATATAATAAATATACATGCCAGCGTGTGAGCAGGTAAGCTTGGAGCGTCAATGCGACGATAACGCGGATGTTCACGTAAAAGGATTGAATGCATCCATCCCCATCGGAATGAGCGCCGCATTACTGAAGCCGGGCGACTCCATGTGGCCCACGAGTGGAAACAGACTGCTTCCGGCACAGCGATAATCTTATGAGACTCATCACGCAACCGGAGACAAAAGTCAGTATCGTCTCCTCCGAGACGAAACGGGAAATCTTCCCGAAATCCGTTCAAAGCATTAAAGACATCCTTGTGAACGAGAAGATTGCTTGTCGTTGCCCATAATAAATACTTTGCGTCAGCCGGTTGACGAAACGGCGAAAGCAGCGAAGAAGCCTGAATAAGTTTGGTAAACCGTGTTTCTTCTCCTCGAAACACTGTAGGGCCAGCCATTGCCCGGAACTCAGGGTTGTTATCGAATGCACGTCTGTAGATGTTAAAGATTTCCCGGGGCACTTCACAGTCCGAATCAACAAAGAACAGCCAGTCACCTGTAGCTGAACGAGCTCCTAAATTACGCTTGCACCTGACACTCAATGGTCCATTAATCAAAATCGCATCAAGCTCAACGCAGGCTTTGTGAATAGCCGACGCTTCTGCGGCAGGAGTAGAATCTACGATCAGTATCTCAACATACGCAGAAGTTGAAGATCTAGCACGATTCAAGGATTCAAGCAGTTTCACTAACAATTTAGCGCGGCCATGTGATGCGACAACTACTGAAAACTTCGGAATAGATATTGTCATTCGTTTTTTCCCTCCGTGCCCGTCTGTGGTTTTGCACCAATATCATCAGTCCAATTACGGACATATTTTGCAAGATGGGGCATAGCCTGTTCAAGAGTCTCTGCTGAGACTACTGATTTCAATAGCTCAAACTGGAGCAGATCGCTCGGCACTTCCCAGCGCCAGCGAGGTTTATGGAGAGACATATGGTATCCGGTAGCCGCTGCAACACCAAAACAAGGTTCGTGATCGGCGATCATTAGAGTTAACGCAACATCTTCGCCCGGCAGTCCTTCCTCAGAAAAACGAGTCATGAGTTTCCAATCTACATGGTTCAAAGCAGCTCGATTGACGAGCAAAAATGCCCCGTCTCCGAACCACAGGCGAGTTGTGTCTATACTTGCATCGTATTCATTGAGTTGGTTGATATCGTTGTGGTAACCTCTGGTTTTGTCAAGTTCGATTTTAGCACCTTGTATGAACCCAAATTTTTGAACTTTTGCCGCCTCGTTAAGAAGCAATTCTATGGCCCCCGGCATTACGAGTAGATCATCGTCTATAAGTAGTATCATGTCATGCGATGGAGGAATTAGAGATATAAGATTTCGACGCGCTTCAGCCACTCCACGCGATGGTCCACGACGGATGTAGTTAGGTGTATGCCCCCTTTGGATAAGGAGATCAAGCGAAAGCCGAACCCAACGATCAGAAGTCACAGGCACGATGCCTTCGTCCCAAATATAAATATCAAGAGAATCAAAATGCGCTGATGTTGACTGAAAGGCAAGTGATTCCAAGACATATCCTATCCGAATGTCTTCATTGCAAGCGCAACAGGTAGGTATGGCAACAGCTAAGGCTTTATTCATAACAATATCTCCAAATTATAAAAATTCGTGACGGTTTCGAGTATAGTGATCCCAATGCTCTAAAGCACGGAGTCCAGGGTCTTCGGCATCCGGTAAAAGCGCATTTTTCAAACCTAAGCTTTCGAGGTGCGACTCTATCCTTAGAAGCCTCTCATTGCGGACAGATGGCGTATTAATGCCATCTGCTAAAGCCCAGTAGTTAAACAAAAAATCTTTCTGAATATCTCCGTTTAGATGAATTCCGAGCTTTTCAGCATCAGCGAAAAGCGCCGTCCCAGCGTAAATTCCAGTTTTGTTAACGGAAACGCCAGACACAAAGCCTGCTATTTTGTTTGTAAACAGCAAAGTTTCATTGAAGTCATTCTCTGTCTCTCCCGGATAACCAATCATTAGGTTAATCATTATATAGATTCCAGCAGTATGTAACTCTCGAATACAAGATTCAACAACATTAAGATTGTTCGGTTTTCCCATAAGTTTTCGAACGGCATTTGAACCGCTTTCTACACCAATATTCACGCCAATACACCCAGCAGAGGACATACGTGCAGCTATTGATTGATTGATATATGGCATTGGCGTTAAATAGCAACCCCAAAGTATGTTCTTTCCATCAAGTTCATCAAGAAAAGAAAGAAAGTGGTCGTGATCGGAATTCAGGCTGCTGTCAAAGAATCGAATGTATTTGACCGTTGGCAATGCGGTCAAAAGAGTTTTTAAGTGATTTGAAAGTCCAAAAGTTGACCTTCTAATTTCTTGAGCGTACTGAGCTCCTTCATGACAATACCGGCAATTAAATCGACACCCGTAGTTTAAAATATAGGTTAGTCGTTCTGGTTTGGAATATTTTGTCATATCTATCCCTGTAAAATCTGGGAAAAATCTATAATTGGAAATATCTTGAGTTGGTTCTTTTTCATATTGCTCCATAAGGATAGGAATTGCTGATTCTAATGTGCCATGCCAAACCAAGTCAGCTTCAGGGAAAATGTTAACTGAATCTTTTAGTACAACGCATAAAGGCCCACCAACAGCTATGCGAATTTTCATCTCAGAAAACTTGGCTCGAATATCGCTTATCAGGAAACGTACTACTTGATAACTGGCAATATTGACGCTTAAGAATATGACCCATGAAGGTTGTTGAATAGAAATCGCCTTAGCAAGCCTATTGGCAATACCAGATTTTCCTATGCAATCAGCAACAATCTGTGGTTCATTCCAAATATTATCACAATTTTGACTTAGGCTAAACCAATTTTCTTTTAATGCAGTTGCAGCTTCAATATTGAGATCAACAATTTGAACATCTATTCCGAGAGTTTTCATCATGCCCTGAAAATGGGGAAGTATAAAATGTGGCCCTTCATCCGACCAAAATGGAGGAAATACGCCCATGACAGATACATTACTGCTAAACAACATATAGTCCTCCTCCATCTCTGTGAAATGGTTGAGTTATACATTGTGCAAGACTATCAATCTCGGAACCTACCTTTTTCCACTCTTGTACGTGATCGGAAAGCGTTTGTGCAAGACCGTTCAATGAACGAGACCGTATTCTTTCAATAAGCTCCGAAGTAAAACCCAAACTGAGTTCTTTCATTCTAGTATTTATTACATCATATCTGTGCTGCTGATCATCAGTTCCATAGCCTGCAAGCAGCTTATGCCAGATTGGATAGATTCTGTTTGTGTTCGGCATTGTTTCCGGCAAATAATCTGTAAGCAGGATACGAACCAAAAGCTCTACATCTGGTTCCATAAAAAAATATTTTTGGTCAAAAAATGTACGATAAAGCTCGGCTCTGTAAATCTTCTCAATTGGCGTATCTTTCATCACATATAAGGCTTTGAGGTAATTAACATGATATGCATCCAACTTTAGGAGAAATTTAATCTGAGATTCAACCTCATCAAGGGTAGTATGGCGTTCAAACATAATCCAAGCAGGTACAAGTTTAATGTTAAGGTCATGTAATATACCAATTGAACGATCAATGTCTGCACCGCATACACCTTTGGAAAATAATTTCAGTATGCGGTTGAGATTTGATTCTACACCGATATAAACCGCAGCTAAACCTAAATCGTTAAGTCGCTGAAATAGTTTTTTACCGACCCCTCTAGTTGTACAGTTGAATGCGTAACGCATAGAAATACCACGTTCAGCTACCCCTTCGAAAATCCGGAGAGCACGCTCTGAACTTTCCGAAGATTCTCCAATAAAATCCTCATCAGCGAAAAAAATAAAATCGGCACCTGTATGAGAAATTTTTTGGACTTCATCAATAACATTTTCTGGAGACCTCAAACGGTGCTTTGGCCCTCCTTTGTAAAAAGAAGAAACAGAGCAAAACGTGCATCGGCTATGGCTACAACCCCTGGATGTATAAGCCGTTGCAAGATGGTAACGTTGAAGTGCTTCAGGAAGGAAGTCTCTACGTGGATGCGGCAGACTGTCGATGTCCGACAATGTTGTCTCCTGATGTATCACAAGTGTATTTCCTATCTGTTCGTGTTTCAAAAACGAATCGTTTACAGCCCAGATTCCAGTATTAAGATAATCGACAAGAGCACAGATACTGCGTTCTCCTTCGCCTATCACGATTGAATCAGCCGCAAAACCCTCCTCAATCATCGTGTGATGCCAGAAGGTCGGAAACCATGATCCTGCGGTTACATGTATGCTAAATCCTTCGGTTCGAAGGCGAGAAAGTATTAAATTTCCAGTTCGATAAAGTTCGTATGACAACATAGAAAAACCGAGCAACAGACGAGGCGAGGTTTTACGGATATATTGTATTACTGTTTCTACATCCATGTCCAACAGAAAAGCGTCAAGTATGTGTACCGTATAACCATGTTTCTCAAGGGCTGCTGCCAGATAGCCCATGCCAAGGCTCTCGGATTTCCAAAAATTGTATGCTCCTTGAATGGGCGGCTGCACTAGAAGAACATCTGGAACAGTGATTGAAAGGTTCATTGATCCCTCCTAATGCCCTGTGATGCCAGACTTGCTTGCAACGATTCTTTTACTAAGTCGAATTCGGGATAAGATTCTTTTGAAGCAAGATTTCGAGCTTCGCCCAGAATTGTTAGAATGTCTTCTAAAATCGGTGGAGATGTATAAATTGACTCACCGTTTTGATTTCCTTCCACAAGCTGCAACCGAAACGGCAATTCAAGTTGATTGGCCAAATTTGCGAATGCTGGCAGTTCATGGTAGTTGCTACGCATAATAACAAAACTCAGGAAAACCTGAAATTTCCGAAGGCTATGTTCTCGGCTTAATCCTTGGAGTGCTACAGCATTTTGTACAACATCATTGAACAGATCGGCTTCTGCTATGTACCGATATGTCTCACGTGTAGCAGCATTGATTGAAACCATGATGTGGTTGATGCGTAGGCATTTGAGAACACTCCATGTTCGTTCTGGTATTTTCGTTGCATTTGTAACTACGCTCAAAAGCATTTGAGGATTCTCATCAAACCATTCAGGAGCCGCCCATTGACGAAACCGCTCAGAAATCAATACTTCTCCGCCGTGCAACTGATACTCGTAGATATATTTTCCAAGCCTGTGCATATCTGCCATAAGCGTTTTTGGTAAATGAATGTCCGTTTTATGATCTTGATGGCACATCCGGCATTTAAGATTGCATTGTAGGGTTGGAATAATGCGAATTGCCATTGGCAGCGATTTTAGAATTGTTTGGCGTTCGGTTATCTCTTGATTGTTGAGGCGCTGGTTTGCTTCAAATTCAGGCGGCCCAGGGACTATTCCGAGAACATTCTCTTTAAACCTTCCGAAAAATAAATACGGACAATCAGCCGCACAGAGTTCTTCTTGCCTTCCTTCTACTATCAAACGACGAATTTCCATGGCACCTGGGCCATTCCATAATTCTAAAAACGACATTCCGTCTTGGATTGGCCCAAAGTTACGGTTAATCCATCTGGCGCAACATGGTAATGCACTCATGGCTCCGTTATGTTCGTGCATGTAAAGGGCTTTCCACGGGAGAATGCAAGAAAGGTGCTTACTGTTTTTCATAGCGAAGCTCCTAATGCACGTAGTCGTTGGTTTTCTGAAAACACATTAATATCGCATATCCGGCAGTACCGCTCTGGGTGTCGGGAAAGTATGCCTTGACGGAGGCGAGAAAACTTCTCTCCATACCAAACATCAGCTAATGATTGTCCTACCAGCGATTCTAAAGGTTCATCTCCGCTCATACAGCATGGCCCGACCATACCGTTTGAGTAAACGACAATGTTTGAAAATGGCTCAAAACAGAGTGCACTCCAAAATGGGTGACTTTCGGTTGCCAATGTTTTTTCGCTAAGGAGTACATGTTCGAACGATTCAGTTTGCGTTACTATATTTTTGTCCATATACTCAGTGACATTCGTAACCATTCCGAACGATTCTGCTTTCTTGTGCGCAGATTCGAGAATGTCTTGTATTTCACCTAATTCTGTGGGTGTAAGTGCAAATTTCCGTTGGCTATCCGAATAAGCGACAAAACGAATTAGATTGAGTTGGTCACATCCACGTTTTCCTAAAAATTCTATCAAGCGAGGAAGATCATGTATATTTTGCCGTGCCATGACACACCCAACGCCAATGATAGGCAATTGCCGATCTCCTCGTGCATCCAACAAGTACTGAAGGCCCTGCACAATTCTTTCAAACGATCCGGCTTCCCTTACATTATCGTTGGATTCTTTGAGTCCATCCAAACTTATCAAAACCTTGTTCCATTTCATATCAACTAAGGCTACCGCCAGTTCAGGCCGGATTAGTGTACCGTTTGTGAAGAACATACCATAAATATCAGACATTCGAATTTTTTCAAAAAGTGGACGGAGCATTTTCCAACGCATCAAAGGTTCTCCGCCACCACCGATAACGAACTCACGCACGCCTAGTTCGATTGCCTCATTTATCAAGTTTGTTTGCCGCTCAACAGAAAGCTCAGAATAATCATGAACGCCCTTTCGCTGCCAACAAATTTCACATTTCATATTGCAGACATTTGTTGGAAAATACATTAACTTGAAAGGCCCTGCTTTATTTCCTTGTTCCCAATTGCGCAAGCGCAACGCACGCTCTTTTTCGCGCAAGTTATGTAGATTTATTTCTTCGCTTACTCTATAATTCATACCGCATCCCATATTTCCGAATATCTACTCATTGTCAAACCTCAGTTAATCGAAAACAAGTTTCACACACAGGGGCAAGATTGTTTCCTTCTAGTTTGCTCCAAAACAATTCGGATTTTCTTTTAATGCTTTTCCAATCATTGAGCAGAATATTCCCAAGAGGTTTTCTAAAAGTGAAACAAGGAATCACATTTGCTTGCGAATCAATCCTAAAAGTTTCACGATGCCTACAACCTACTTTTCTTCCATTTCTGGTCTGATAATAATAATACAGTTTGATTTGTTTTGGCAATTGGTTGGGAAGAAACATGATCTTACGGCGATAGGAACGGCTTAGATGCTTGAGTTTTGCCACTACTTTTTTGAACTTTTCTAAGGAAAAATCGAAGTTGCGGTTTGGAAGTTCTTTGACTGCCACATCTTTTATTTTACATCCAGCCAAGTTAGCACTGAGACGTATAGTCTCGGCATCGAATATTCTGGCCAACTCAAAAATCATCAATGATGGGGCAATATGATTTCGCCGGAATTGAGCGAATATGCCATCAACCGAAGTCAGATTATAACTACTGAGTACAGTAGTAGTAACGTAACTTCCCTTCGGTGAAGCTTGGATAGCTGCAATGGTCTCACACATAAGTCTATAACTACCAGTGCCACGAATCGAATCATGTATTGATTCAGAACCATCAATTGAAAGGTTAAAATCGGTCACACCAGCATCCAAAAGTTCGCTTATTATTTTAGGTTTAGTACCGTTGGTCTGCAACACAACTTTTGCTCCGCTGGCAAGTATCTCCCTGCAAAGCTCTATTAGACCCGGCCATACTGTAGGCTCGCCACCGCTAATATAGAACTCATTTTCTGGCCCGAATAGAGTACGCACTGCCGCAATATATTCGGCATAAGAAAGAGGAGTACCCTTGCGAAGTTCCATAGAACGGTCGCACATGGGACAGGTTAGATTGCAGGCTAATGTAGGTTCGAGAATTACCACTTCAGGCATAGCAGCTTACCTCAACATACGAAAAAAGGCAAGGTTTACCACCTTGCCCTCCTTCATTCTTTATTTGTAAATTTACAAACCAGCCTTCTTTATAACCTCTATATGGACATCGGGAAGCCTCCATCGGAGGTTTCATTAATCTGTAAAAAGCGATTTTACTCACCATTATTATATTTTTCATTTGAAAATAAAATATAGAAAATTCTCATTTAGCTGCTCCTTGGAATCATTCGACTATGTTGCACGGAATATAGAAGAATACTTGACACTGAAGTAGAAAAATCTATATTTACACATAATAATAAATTTGTGGTTTAGCTGAAAATACGCTTTTTATGAGCCGCACTACCTTGGAGGAATGAAGATGGCTAAAATATTATTGCTTGGTGGAACTGGTGCAATGGGGGTCTATCTCGCTCCTGAATTGATAAATTTAGGGTACAATGTATTTGTTACCTCACGGTCTTCAAGAAAATCTGATAGCGATAAACTTACATATATCAAAGGAAATGCCCATAATAGTTTATTCCTCATAAAAATACTTGCTAATAAATACGATGCAATTGTTGATTTTATGAATTATAAAACTGATGAATTTTCTAAAAGGTATGAATTATTATTGTCAAATACTAAACATTATATTTTCGTCTCTTCGTGTGCAGTATTCGCAGAAAGCGAAGAACCAGTGGCAGAAAAAAGTCCTAGATTGTTGGATGTTTTAATCGATGCTGAGTGTTTGGCAACGGATGATTATTCTCTTGCAAAGGCTCGCCAAGAAAATATATTGCAGGAATGTCAATACAAGAATTGGACTATTATCAGGCCGACAATTACCTATTCCAAAGTTCGTTTTGATTTTGCCTCGTATGGATCCGATATTTTTATTGTTCGTTCACTTAATAAACGTCCCGTTGTTTTGCCACACGAAATGCTTCAAAAACGAACAACTATGACATGGGCTGGAGATGTTGCTAAAATGATTGTAAAACTTATATTAGATCAAAATACATTTTGCGAAGATTTTAATGTTTGTACAGCCGAGCATCGTTCATGGGCCGAAGTTGCTGAATATTATAATAAACTGATAGGTCTGACTATTGTTCCAATAGATTTTAATACTTATTTGAAAATTGTCGGAACTAAAGAAAAGTATCAAAAGTTGAATTGCAGATTACAAAATAGAAGAATTATGGATAATTCAAAAATATTAAAGGCTGTTGGCATGAAGCAAGCGGAGCTAATGCCTCTTTTTGATGGATTAACAAAAGAATTATCTGACAAAGATTTATTAAAAACTATTAAAATGAATTTTAAAATTAATAGGCTAATGGATAAAATTATAGCGAGGGTTGCAAGCCATACATCATAATGCCTCCCAAATTTCGGGACGCCCATAACGATGAGCGACAGGCCGCCGGGTATCGGCATGGCATGATAGCCAGCAACCTGGACAATCAAGGCGAACCATACGCTTTCGGATCGCTTCTGCGTCATCGGAAGACCATGCGGTTGCCAGATACGCACCTTTAATTTCTGTGAGTGAATGGCAAAGCTTCAGCTTTCCGCCGACTAAGCGAATGGCGGCTGAATCGCCGGCATGACAAGAATAACCAACCGGAAGGCGGCGGTGTATTAGAAAGTCGGCAATTCCATCAAGATACTCATCTGAGTTGATAATCCGAACGCCTGACGTAGCTGCTTCCTTGGCAATGTGCAGAGCTTCACGAAGGCTGGATTCGTCTTCAATACTGAAAGAAAGTGTTTTTATGGCGACGGTATGACGTTCAGGCGAACTATTCTGGAAAGGTGTGATATTGATAACTAGATCGCGACTTTGAGCGTATTTCAAAACTTCTCCCAAACCTTCCATTGATAATCGTGTCAATACAACACTCAAGACGATTTCATAGTCGGCTTTGGCTCGTAATTCAGCAAGATAATCAAGATTCTCAAGAACCGATTTAATTTCATAGCCTCGGATACGATGAAATAATTTTGGCTGAATCGTATCAAGTGAAACAGATAGAACGTCCAAACCAGCATCAAGGATCGAAAGAATCGTATCAAGCTTGCATTTTGCCGCTGTACATACCATAGAGATAAGTCCGAGTTTTCGGATATGTGCAATCAACGATGGAAGATCAGAACGAAGAAGAGGTTCACCGCCAGAAATTCGAATGGCTCTAACACTCATTGATGCAGCTTCTGTTACAATATTGGTGAGTACGTCAAAAGACTCATCGAATAATTCGGCATTGCTATTCGTTCGCCACCAATTGCAATAACAACAGGCTGCATCGCATGATTCAGTTACATTCAGAGTCAGAAATTTAAGATGATTATCGTTCATTGAAACCTCAATGATATTTCTGCCGTACATAGAAGCCAACATTTTTCACATTCAAGTTTTCGAATTTTCTGCCTCATTTGGCACATCTTTGTCCCTTCAATGAGTTCTTTAAGACGATTTTCACGTAGATTTCCTGCAACTGGAAGCCCATCTGACCAACATGAGCGGACATTCTGTTTGGGATCTATGTAAAGTGTTGTATATCCACAATAACAATGAAATCCTGCTGGAATATCTCGATTAAAATTATAATTTGCGAAGTTGTCAAGATAGGCTAACGAATTGATTATTCCATAGCCAGCTTCTTTCAGTTGCTTTATCTTGTTCATTGCTATATGGTATGATTCGGAATCCTTTGGTGACAGACAATCGTCTTCCCATCGTCCATAATGATGATAGGGGGTCAGCTTCACACCTACTCCTCGCTCACTAAAATAAAATATTACTTCTTCAAGATGATCAATATTCTTAGATGTAACAACCGTTGTAACTGTAACGATTGGTCTTTCATCCTTTGGATACGCCAACAATGCATCAATCCCCTTGAGTATCGGTTCCAAACTTACACCTCTTATTGAACGATATATTTCAGATCGAATACTATCTACGCTTACTATAACCATGCCGAGACCCGATTGGTAGAGTTCACGGTTGCGCTTATGGAGCAACAATCCATTAGTCAAGAGTATTGGAAACAACCCCCGTTTATGTGCGTATCTCACGAGTACAGGCAAGTCATGGCGTTGTAACGGCTCTCCACCCGTAAAATTGACCGAGACACACTCAACTTCAGCCAATTGGTCGAGTATGCCTTGAAGTAACTCTGTCGAGGCATCTTCAGTTTTATCTGTTTTGCCAGCATGACCGCAATACGCACACCGCGAATCACATCGATTTGTTACTTTTAACAAAGCATAAATGGGATGAACTTCTGCTTTGTCGTTTTCAAAGGAGCGCTCCAAGGATAGTCGGTATGCTTCATGACCCATTGTAGGTTCTGGAATATAGTCTAGGAATGTATCAGGGAAATATTCCGAACATATAGTATCAGTCATTAGTAGTCTCCTTCCAATGAAATAACGGCCATACAAGCCGTTCAATATAACGATCGAGGAATAGTAATATTATAAACGGAATTATGGCAATCATTATTCCTCCTTCACGCATTGCTACGCCAATGGCCAGAATAAGCGGAATCAGAGACTCATGGACATCTGCAAGCGGAATATAACTGTAGCTATCAAGTTGGATGGGTTCCCTACGAGTCCAACGGAGAATCACCAATAACAACGGCCACGCTAAACTGATTAAGAGAATTTTTGGAAAACCGGCATATACGATAAGAACCAGAAAAATTATTGTACAAAGCATTTCTAACACAAATATAAATTGCAAAAATCGTCGTGTAGCAAAAACGCCAAGAACTATAGCGGTTGTATGCGTACCTGTGATGCGATCATTTTCATAATCAAGTAATTGGTGAACCAAAATCATACGAAGCCCATAAAAGAACACTACTGCCAGATAACTGAATGCAGGCAATGGCAATGTGCCCCACGCTACGGTCATCACCAAAGCTGGCGCAGGTATATGAGCAAAGGAAGAGACGAAAGGTCCTAAAATGAAATGTTCCTTGAAACGAGGTGGGAATGAGTAGGCCCATGCAAGAATGTAACACCCTATCATCGCATAAATGGCTAATACTGGCAGCAGAACAAACCCGATTCCCAGACCGAATACCATAAATATAATTACTGAAATCACCAGTCTCCCATGTGACCATCCTTCAAGACCAACTCTTTTGTTCGCAATATTATCTTGTTTTTTATCTGCGATATTGTTAAGCATGTAAGCTGATGTTAGATATAGGCATGTAAGGATGTATGCCGCTAAAACCCACAGAAGTCCTTGTTGTGAATCTGGTGTGACCAGTAATATAGTTAAAACGAATCCAAGCATGAGTGGCATTTTACCGGGATGCCATTGATACATACGTGTGAAATGAATAAAATCTCGGATTGAGTGAAATAAAGACATCATCAACCTCCTCCATTTACAGCCATTGAAGGCTGGTGAGAATCGAGAATTACTCGGATGCGTTCAACCTGTGCTTTTGCCATTCCGGTTGAGATAAGGCTTGCGCAATCAAGTACATGGCGTAACGCATCGTGTTGATCTGTTCGAATGAAGATATCTTCACCGTTAGGATCGCCTATAACATTTAAAAGCTGGACTTCGGTTCCCAAGTTACTAGCAAACTCTAGGAATTGAGGCAACTCGTGGAAATTAGAGCGCATAACGACAAAACTAATACACAAGGTGAAATTACCTTGAGGATGACTGCGGGATAACTCGCTCAACTTGTGCAAGTTGCCTACCACACGATCGAAAAAGTTTTTTCCTGCAATTCTAGCGTATGTTTCCCGAGTGGCCGCATTCAACGAAACTGTTATGCAGTTCAGTTTTACTTGACGAAGCCCTTCAACCAATTTATTGTCAAGAAAAGTACCGTTAGTAATGAGGCTGATGTTTATATGCCGATGCGACCGCAATACTGCGGAATCAATAAAATTCTGAAAGTTTTTATCAAGAGTTACTTCGCCGCCTTGAAACGTAAGTTCGTGCGTATATGGAAGCAATTGTTCAATCTCTTTCCATATACTTTCACCTGGAATATTTGCATCGTAGCTGCATTGGTAACACATTGAGCATCGTAGGTTGCAACTTAAGGTTGGCAATACCTTGAGAAGCATAGGTCGAGAGCTAAGTACTGATTTTCTCTGTTGTATCTCTGTTAGATTAATTTGCTGATTCTCAACGAATTCTGGTGAACCATCTATAATACGAAGTGCTGTTTCGCCGTAGCGTCCAGACATCCAGAATGAACACTGTGGGCTACAGATTTCATGTTGGCGGTCCGTGGCAATAAGTTGCCTGATACGCTGAGCCTCCTCGCTGTTCCAGAGATTTTGTAGCGGTGCAGAACCTATGACTCCGTAACTGCTTTTTGTCCAACTCATACAGCAAGGGAGAGCAAAAACCTTGCCATTGCATTCGTCCATATACAACGCTTTCCACGGCATCACACAATGAAGACTTCTTTGTTGTGAACTATGAGTCATCAGAATCTCTCCTGCTCACTTGTTCTTTAATTGAAAGGGGTTGTATTTTTCCCCAACATCATATACATCAACGTTTTCAATTTTCTTAATTCGATTAATAAAAAAGCAGGTGGCAGGGGTTAACAACACTTCATAACTTATTTTATAAATAAACTCGAAAAGAATCATTTGCCAGATAATCGAAGTATCATAAATGCCATAGAATGTTACGGTGATAAAAATAACTGTGTCAAAAGCATGTCCTATTAAAGATGAAGAAATTGTCCTGCACCATAACCATTTTCCATTCATGGTAACTTTCATTTTCGATAGAACTATTGCGTTTAAGAAACTTCCAAATAAATATGCTACTAATGAGGCAATAAATATTCTTGGGGTTATCCCCAATACAGTAACGTAAGCATTTTGATTATCCCAATATTCAGGATATGGTAGGGAAAGAGTTGCTAAATATATCAAAACCGCAAAAAAATTACATACAAATCCAATCCAAATAATGCGTCTAGAGTTGCTGAAGCCATATACCTCCGTAAAAACATCGCCTAAGATATAAGTGATAGGAAATATAATCAGGCCAGCGGTAAAAACCATGCCGAACACTTGAATTAACTTGCCGGTTATAAGATTAGAAAGCAAAAGACAACCAACAAAAGCTACACACATATATAAGAACAAATTAGAATGTTTATTGCCAGAATTATTATTCATTTGAACCTCCGCTGCGTGCCAAATGTAAATTTTTGAACCATTTATCTCCAATCCGTTGAAATAGGAGTGGAGGAGCTGGTATTGGAGGTTCAGCCAATCTATAGCTAAAATGCGATTTAATCATTGTACCAAATATAGAAAATAGCAATAAAAAAATAATTTTTTCACTCCTTTTTGGTCCAATACCCGGCCCCTTGAGATGGCTTGGTAATTTTGTATAATAACATCAAGCATGGAAATTAAAACAAATGCAAGTGAATATTTGCACAAATCACATAATGCCGGTGTATGGACAGGTGGCTTGTTTACAAGTATTAATTATAGGTCAAGTATGCACGCACAGCATACTGTTACACAATTTTCGTAGGAGGTAATATGTGCACAGTATTCGGTAGTTTTGGATACGAAAAGGCAAGTGCCACAGTGCACTTACAGAGGATGAGAAGATTGGCCCGGCAACGCGGAAGGGATACAAACTGCGTGGAACCATTTTCTCAATTTGGTTGTCACGGGTTCATTGGACATGCACGAGCTGTTCCAACCAACGAAATAGCTGAAAGTGATTACACATTGTATCCGGATATGGAACATCAGGGCTGGATAGTTTCGCATAACGGAACCATTCATAACGATAAGGAAATTGCCGGAGAGCTCGCCCAGAAAAAGGGCTGGGTAGATTCAATGATCCTTCCAAAGTTGCTTGTGGACGCCGCTGAACCCGAGGTAATGGTGGAATATCTAAATAAAGTGAAAGGAAGTTACGCATTTGCGGCAGTTAATCCGAACCAACAGCGGCTGATTCTTGCTCGTAATTATCTACCATTGTTTTACGTGTTGAAAAACGGAATGATGTATTACGCAAGTATGCCCAGCATGTTGGAATTTCTTGATGCAAAAATAAACGAGGTTCCGCCGTATCATTTGATGCAGTTCACCGTTAACCGACTTAACATAAACAAAGCGGTTTATCGTATTACCGATTTTGGCGAAGATAAAGTATTGGTTGTTTGTAGTGGCGGTATGGACAGCACGACAGCATTGGCTCAGTTACTCTCAAGTGGTACTTCGTGCGATTTGTTACACTTTCAATACAAATGTAGAGCTGAGAATCGAGAAATCGAAATGGTTATGAAGTTGGCAGAACACTATAAAATCAAAGCCCACTTCCTGCCGTTACCGTTTGATAAGATTGGTGGAAGCAACTTAACCGACGGAAATAGGGAAACAAAGTTCAGTCAGGGCACTGATTCAACTGAATTTGCCTACGAATGGGTACCAACGAGAAACCTAGTATTTGCTTCCTTGGCAGTAGCGTTTGCAGAAGCTCATGGGTATAACTACGTGGCACTCGGAAATAACCTAGAAGAAGCAGGAGCATACCCAGACAACGAGCCGCAGATGTATGTGGAACTTAACAAGGTGTTAACATATGCAACAGCTGTAAACAAACGGATTCAAGTGATTCAGCCTGTCGGTCAACTCATGAAGCACGAGATTGTCAAGTTGGCCCATGAGTTGAATGTACCGTTGGAATTAACCTGGAGCTGTTACGAAGATGGCGATAAACCATGCGGAAAATGCGGTTCGTGCACGCTTCGTAAAGTTGCCCATGAACGTAACGGGTTAACCGACAAACTGGCAGATATAACGAAACCTACTACTAAGGAGGCTTAAAAGCCAATGCGTCTTTCTATTTCACATCTGTGCATAAGCAAAACGAGTATCATCCTCTATCTCTGTAGCACTCCACCAGGCACCTTTGCTGCCGGCATAGCAGAAAACGCCAGTCTCAAAGCCGTGCCCACCCGGCAGAGCCGTAAAGCCATAGTCGTCTGTGCCTGCCTTGGAATAGGAACT
>JGI24698J34947_10000163_pt1 | contig 25649 bp, 19 predicted proteins | sample TergutMp193P3_FD_34947 | JGI IMG/M metagenome (IMG submission 34947) | reverse complement strand
TTTCCACGTCCTCTAATACCGTCGATATTATTTTCTATAACGACGTCGTATTGCGGGTTATTCTGGTCGGTCAAAGCAAACGTCATATTTATGTAATTTTCTCTGTCTACTATCGGCATTTTGTATTTCGTATCAATTTTTATAACGGGAAGTCCGCTCGCCTGCGGAGATACGAATTTAACCGTGTAACTCGCGTCGCCGACCNTATAAACGACGTCCTTGCGNAAATCGTTTTNNGTAATTCCGCTTACTTGCGATGTCCCGCCTACTTTCGCTACGCCTTTATCGTTAAGTACAAAAACAGCNATAAGTTTGTCTATGTTTTCAATCCATTTCTGCGTAGTGAAAGTAATCGTTTTATTTATATGGTCGATGTTTCCTTGCAAATAATTGTCGCCTTCCCAGCCCATACTTGCATACGAAAATTTGAAACTCGTAATTTCCTGCGCACTACCGTCCGTACCGTCCTGTCCGTTCGGCTCTCTCGGTTCGCCGGTTATCGGGTTCCATTGTCCGTTAGAAGAATTTCTGGGCCAGTATTTGTAAAGTTCGGAAGCCGGCACATTGCTATTGCGATAATCGACTTGCGCAAAGTCCTTGCTGTTATTGTCGGTATCGGCAAGCGATACGCGGCGCGGACATTGCGGTCTGCTTTGCTGGGCTACTGCGGTTTCAAAACCGTTTGTGCCGCTTATAACGCCGAGCATATCGACATAATTTGCGCTTAAACTTGTCTCTGTAAACGGATTATCAACGGAAAGAACGGCGCTTTGGTTTCGCATAAGGGCTATTTTNAAACCGCTGTTGCTTAAAACAAAAGGCGCATCGATATCCGCCGCAGGAAGCGGCGCGGTAGGCGTAGCGTTNAAATTGCCGCTGCTGCCTGTTACCGCTGGCATTGTATTATCCACAATAAGAAAGGAACTTTTTGCGGGAATTGTCCCTTCCAATTTTATTACGTCAGTCCAAGCGGTTGCGTTGCCGACGTGNAGGTAATAATTGCCGGAAGTCAAGTTAATCGCGGCGTCGGTATTGTTGTACAACTCCACCAAAGACCTTGCAAATCCGGCGGCTCCGCCATTGTTGTTGCCGAAAGTGTTCGCCTGCAAAATCATAAGTTTACTGCTTTCCTGCGGTTCGGGTTCCTCTTCTGGTTCGGGAATCGGATTCCATTCGCCGTAACCGTGATTTTTGGGTCGCTTGATTTCTTTTACTTCCGCAGTAACGCCTGAATAAGTAACTATTTCAAAATCGTTCGAATTGTTATCGGTATCTATTAAAGATTTTCGCCGAAGTCCTACCTGTTTTGAAATCCGATATACGTTCGCAATATAATTGGTAGTACCCTCATATCCGAATATTTTGTCGGTACTGTCGTTTATAACGCCTATCATATCTACATAACCGTTCGCTTTTGCGCCCCCGCCGTTTATATTGAACGGATTTTGAGCGGTAAGCAGAGTCGTATTGCTCATAAGAACAACTTTTACCGCCCGATTGCTGAGTATAAACTGCGGGTCGTTAATATCTCCGTAATTATCGTCGATTTTAAGAGCGGGATTAGCGTTTGTCGAACGCTTTTTTCCAAGAATAAGGAATGAACGACCCGCTTTGATTGTTCCCGACAGGTCTATTTTTTTATATACCGAATCTTCGACTGCGTTTTCAGCAACTTTTGTGCCCGCGGCGTATTGCAAAGAATAACCGTTCAGGTTTACATCGTTGCTTCCCGCGTTGTACAATTCAACAAAACTATGAGAAATATTGTTATCATCGTCGGCGCTCGCGCCTATCTGCAAAATTAAAAGCGAATTGGCGCACGCTTGCCCAATGGCGAAAGCGATAACCGTCGCCAATATCTTGAAACTGTTTCTTTGAAAACTATGCAAGTACTTTACTCTATTTAAAAATTTGTTTTTCATACCGTATTTCCTTTCATTATTTTTTTTGCCTGTTTTCAGGCAGTTTATGGGCAATTTTCGGAGGTAATATAATATTTGTTTTTGGAAAAATACCGAAATATGCAGGAAAAATTAAAATTTTACATAGTTTTTACACAATTTCCCCGTATAGTCGTTTAATTTTTTTTTGTTTTTTTATCGGTTTAGCATTTTTTTTAAACTTTTCAAAATCGGTTAACTTTGGAGCATAGGGGATTCGAACCCCTGACCTCCACGCTGCCAGCGTGAAGCGCTACCAACTGCGCTAATGCCCCGTTGTAATGGTGGAGGTGAGGGGAATTGAACCCCTGTCCGATAAGCACTTTCAGTGAACTACTATATGTTTAGTCGATTTTTTAATCTCGAATATAATCACGCGAATCGACGCGCTTAATTACATTCATACATCGTATTTTTAAGCGATAACCCGATGTTTTTTACCGCCGAGCGTCCTATTTTTACGTCTTGCAAAAAACGAACGCCAATCCCCTGCAAGACGCACGGCTAAGTTTAAGCCGCTACCGCGTAAGAATAATCTTCTGCAGTTAGTTTTTGACGGAATTGATAACGCAGCCAACCATCATCTGCGACATACAGTTCAAAGAGCATACAAACCGTCGAAATCCGGAACACCCCCAAATTTCGAGTCAAAATAAATATCTAAAAATCTTCTTCCGCCATTTTATCGTAAAAGCCGGCGTAATCGCGACTTTCAGGATTTTCTTTTGGAACTTTCATCATTTTCATAGCCGCGTCGGGATGTCTGTTGAGAAATCCGCAAACCATATACGGAATCGAATATCCCCAATTCATCTCCTCGTGAAGCGAAATAATTTCTTTTCCTATTACGTCGAGCAGCGGGCGAATATTGTATTTCGGATTTTTCAGAAAACCTATCAAAAGTTCCGTCGGCGCGTTTCCCGCCGCTCTTCCGAAACCGTATAACGCGCCGTCAAGATGATTTACGCCGCGTATTATCGCCTCAATCGTGTTTGCGTAGCCGAGTTGCTGCTGATTGTGGCAATGAATCCCGACTTTGTTAATGTCGCCCAAAATATCGGAGTATTTTTTCACAAAATAATCGATGTCTTCGGAATATAACGCGCCAAAACTATCGACTATATAGCACGCAGAAATGTCCGTTTCCTTTGCTATCTGCGCGAGCGCTTCGTCGAGTTCGCGTTCTATCGCCGTCGAAACCGCCATAATGTTTATTGTCGTTTCGTAACCCTTTTTTGAGGCGGAATTTGCCAAATTTATCGCCTTATCGACGTCTTTTACGTAGGTCGCCACGCGAATTATATCGACGGGACTGTCGCTTTTGGGCGCGACGTCGTCGGCAAACGCCTTGTGAGCGTCCTGCATAACGGCAATACGAGTGCCTTTTACGTTATCGATTCCATCGACAACCTTAAACAGTTCCACGTCTTCGCAAAAACGCCACGCGCCGTATTGTTCGGGCGAAAACATTTTCGGACTGTTTTTGTATCCGAGTTCTACGACGTCGATTCCCGCTTCGCAGCACGCTTTATAAACTGCGCGCACGGTAGCGAGCGAAAACTTTGACGAATTCATTAACCCGCCGTCGCGAATGGTGCAATCGTAAACTTTTATTTCGGGACGAAACATTTTTATCTCCGTTTTCCTAAAACATTTTTAACAATTTCGCAGGAAAAATAATATAATTCAACATTGGTAAACGAAAAATTATTATTTTATTGTTGAAAATCGGAAAAATTTATAAAAAAGCGAAAAATTATGTATGAATATATAGCCGAAAATTTGGCGAAACTCGAAACGGAAATTTCGGCGGCGTGCAAAAATGCCGAAAGAAAACGCGAAGACGTAAAATTGATTGTCGTAACCAAAACGTATCCGACGGATTTGGCGCAGGCGGCAATAAATTTGGGTTTTACGGAAATCGGCGAAAATCGTCCGCAGGAAATTGTAGAAAAAATGCCGCGTCTTTCGGGAAATTTTAATATGCACTTAATAGGACAGTTGCAGTCGAATAAAGTGCGCAAAGTTATCGGATTGGCAAAATATATTCATTCTATCGACAGCGAAAAATTGCTTGAAAAAATAGATATTGTGGGCGAAGAGACGGGAATAACGACTAATATTTTAGTTCAGGTAAATACTTCGGGAGAAGAAAGCAAATCGGGTTGCGAATTTGGCGAAGCGATTAAATTGTGCGAAATTGCCTCGAGTAAAAAATATGCGAAATTTTGCGGACTTATGACCATTGGACCGCTAACCGACAGCGTTTTACTCGTTGAAAAAAGTTTTGAAACGCTTGCGAAAATCGGCGAAAAGGCAAACGTTTTTTGCGAAAACGGCAAATGCGAATTGTCTATGGGAATGAGTAACGATTTTGGTTTGGCAATCAAACACGGCGCGACGATGATAAGAATCGGAACGCGGATTTTTGGAGCGAGAAATTATGATAAATAAAAGGAGTTTTTATGCAGATAACGCCGCTTGAAATAAGAAAATTTACGTTTAGAAAAAAAACTTTCAACGGGATTGACCCCGACCATTTGGATAGTTTTTTACAGCAAATTGCGAGTCAGGTAGAAGAGCAGACCCGCGACAACACCGCGCTTGCTTCGAGAGTTAAAGACCTTGAAGCGCAAGTAGAGCGTTACAAAAAAATAGACCAAACTTTAAACGAAACGCTTTTGACAGCGCAGCGGGCGACTGACGAAGCGAGAGCGAACGCGCAAAAAGAAGCGGAGTTGATAATTAAAGACGCGCAAATTAGGGCAAATCGCTATGAAAACGAAAGTCGCGAACGCGTTCATCATTCGGCGGCGGAAATTCGCGCTTTGGCGGCGCAAAAAGAAAGTTTTATTTCGCGATTCCGTTCGTTTTTGATAGACCAAATAAAATATCTCGACGTTATGGCGAAAAATCTCGAAGACGACGGGGAAAAATAGTCGCGTTTTAACGCAAAAAATAACAAAAATGTCAAAAAAACACGAAAAACGCGATTTTTACGAAAATGCGTGTGGTTATTTATTATTTTATATACAGGTACATAAAAAAATATTTTAAGTACTAATATAGCGATAAACGGAGGTTAAAGTGGCATTTATTGACGAACTTAAAAAAGTAGTCGAATGTAAGGAAGAAAACGGCAAACTTTTCATCAAAGTTAATCCCAGCGCGGATAAAACAGTTTTGATGAACGCGTTTGTCAATTTATATAAAAGCGCGCTTAATGGAAATTTACACTTTGTGAGAAGCGCAATAGAAAAAGCAAACGGACAATGGGAATGCGTAGGCGACGCGGTAGTAGTTTATGACAATGAGTTAGATAAATTGATAGAATTAAAAACAAATCCGATGGCGGCGTATATGAAAATTACGCTTCCAGCAGTCGAAAAAGGACTCACGGTAAATCATCTTGCGCATCGATTAAAAAACGCAGGGGTCATCGTAGGAATCCAGACGGAAACGCTAAAAGAAATTATTGCGAAAAAACATTGGGACGAAGAAATTCCCGTGGCTTTCGGAATAAGTCCGATAGAAGGTCGCGATGGCTCAATAGAGGCGAAAGTTCATATAGAAAAAAGCGCGCAACCGAAAAAACGCGAAGACGGCTCCGTCGATTATCGCGAAATTTTGGCTTTTACGACCGTTTGCAAAGGCGATATTATTGCCGTGCGAGTTCCCGCTGAACAAGGACTTCCGGGCAAAAATATTTTCGGCGAAGAAATTCCCGCGAAAGAGAAAAAAGAATACGAATTAAAACCGGGAAAACTTGTTTCGGTTTCAAAAGACGGGAAAAGTTTAGTCGCGGACGAAACAGGCGTTTTGATAAATAACAACGGAATTTTTTCAATAAAAGAATATTTGGAACTCGAAGACGTGGATTTTGATACGGGAAACGTAAGATTTCCCGGAAATATTATGATAAACGGAAACGTTATGCCCGGTTTTGTCGTAGAAAGCGACGGCGATATCGTAGTAAAAGGCGGAATTGAAGCCGCGACCATAAAAACTACGGGCGGTTCCATAGAAATAAAAGGCGGAATAACGGGCAAAAATAAAACGCTCGTTTCGGCAAAAAACGAAGTACTCGTAAATTTTGCGCAAGAATCGACTATTGAATGTTCGGGAACGGTAAAGGTAGACAGTTATATTCGCCATTGCAAAGTAGTTTGCAGAGAATTTAAGACGATAAACGCAAAAGCGTCGGTCGTCGGCGGAAGAGTGGAAGCGGTCGACGACATAACGCTTGCAAACAGTTCAAATCAAGACGGAATACTCACGCAGTTGGTTCTTTTTGACCCCGTTATGAAAGAACTTTTGAGCAAAAGAAGCGGTTTGGAAACCGTAAAATCGCAATTGGAAAAAGTTTATACTCCTTTGGAAAACGATTTCAAAAGCAAGCGCGACCGCGTAAAAGCGTTTGCGTATGCGCAAGGTTCGCCGCAGTTTGTCGCGTATGAAGCCGCAAGACAAAAATTTGAAATGGTAAAGAAAAAATTCGATTTGGTAGAAGACAACATAAACAGAATAAATAAAGTGCTTACGCAAGTTTCCGTTTCGGAAAAACCCGGCTCTATTTCTATTCTAAATAACGGATATATAGGAACTCATTTGCAAATTGGAAATTGCGAACTTATGCTTAAAAACGACGTTTTCAAAAGAAAATTTTTCCTGAAAAAAGGCGAAATAGAAAACAGCATTTTGATTTAAAATTGCGTAATCAATCCTATGTGAATTACGGGCGCGTTTCTATTTTCGTTTAAGTATCTTTGGCTTCCGCGTATTTGCCAAGCAAATTCTATGCTTCCGCCCGTGCGAATGTGCGGTTGCAATACTCTAATAGAAATTCCCGCGCTCGCCGCGTTTGCGTTTTCGCTCGAAATAGGAGACGTTATTTTTTTGTATAGAAATCCCCCGTCTAAAAAAATCGCTCCCGTAATTTGCGGCGTAAAATCGGACATACTTTTATCGTACCACGACAAAAATCCTAATTTAAACGGCGGAAGCGTAAGTATGTGAAATTGATATTCAAGCGTGCCGAGTATTCGGTTGTCAAAAATTATATCGTATAATATATTGTCTAAACTTCCTATAATATCGTCGTCCCAGCCGCGAACAAAATCCATTCCGCCCGTCAAAAGTCCGTCGTATTTGTTGTGCTCGCCAAAAGGCGTTAGCGTAAATCTTGCTCGCGCAAAAACCGAATGCCTCGCCCGTCGCGAAATAGGAATATTTTGCTTAAAATCGCCGGAAATTTCTAATAATTTTTTGTCTTCAAACGATTTTAGCGCGTTGGTTTTTAATGAAATTTGCGCAAAAGTCGCAAAAAGCGGCGGATATTTATTGTCGCTTATCGAAAACGTATAAGATAATTTATTGTATATTTCCCAAAATTCGTCGCCGACGCCCGACGCAAACCAATCGCCGCTGCGAAAGTGTTTTTCCATAGTATTATATTTTCTGTAAATAGGCGAAATTTCAAAAAAAACAAATTGTTCTTTTGAAATATTTCTGCCAAAACGAAAATTCGTATTCACAAAAGGCGAAAGTTCCCACTCAAAAACAAGCGACGGTCTTTTGCCGAAAACGCCGCCGAAGTCAAAAAAATACGGACTTATTCCGACGGGAATATACCAATACATTCCCAAAAATCTGCTGTCCCAAATTCCCGTTTCCCAATAAAGTTTGTGTCCTATTCCCAAAAAATTATTGTATTCAAAACTTAAATTTATATACGGCAAAAATTCGTTAGTTCTTTCGCCGTACATTGTAGAAATTGTTCCTGCGCCGATTCCCGAAAGCGAAAAATTATCGTCTTCTTTAAGCACGACGAAAATTAAAACGTCGCCGGTTTCTTTGATTAAAGACGGAACTATAACAATTTCGCTGAAAATTCGCGTTTTTGCAAGCGCGTCGAAAATTGCAGTATCGCTTGCGGCGGAATATTGCGTTTTAAGTATCGGAGAGACGAGTTTTTGCAAATATTCGTCTTTGGTTTTTACGTGTCCGACAAAAGAAATTGAATCGATTATTTCGGCATACGCGAAAAAAAAGTTCAAAATTACTAAAATCGCCGCGTTTTTCATAAAACTTTACGAACGATATTTTTCCGATACTTCCGTAAATTCTTTTTCGTGCAACTTTACTATTCCTACCAAATACGGGTCAAAATGCGTTCCCGAATCCTGATATATTATGTCGAGCGCCTCGCGCACGGGAAACGCCCGTTTATAAGGTCTCTCGGAAGTTAAAGCGTCAAATACGTCCGCGACCGCCGCGATTCTCGCCGAAAGTTTTATCTCTTCGCCCGCAATTCCGCGAGGATAACCCGCGCCGCTCCACTTTTCGTGATGTTCATAAGCAATATCGTAAGCGGTGGTTAGCAAAGTGTCTTCTTCTCCGCCAAAATGTTTCATCGCTTTTTCAAGCATTTTTGCGCCTTCTGCCGCGTGAGTTTTAATAATTTCAAACTCTTCGGGAGTGAGTCGTCCGGGTTTTAAAAGCACCGCGTCGGGAATTGAAATTTTGCCCAAATCGTGAAGTTTTACCGCCTTTACTATGTCGTTTCTTTGCTGTTGAGTAAGTTCATAGCCCGGTCGAGGATTAGCCAAAATATAATCCGCAAGAATTTTGGAATACTGCTCGGTTCTTATGATATGCAAGCCAGTGTCGTGGTCGCGCAAATCCGAAAGTTCCGCAAGCATATCGAGCATTACTTCGTCGCGTTCTTTTAGTACGCGATACGCTTTTTGCACTTCTTCGGTTTTTTCTAAAACTTTTTCTTCAAGATTATTTTGATAAGTGTTCAGTTCCAACTGCAATTTTACTCTCGTAAGCAAAGAAAGCGGTTCAAAAGGTTTGCGCAAATAATCCCACGCGCCAGCCAAAAGCGCGGTCGCTTCCGCGTGAACGTCGGTTTCGCCCGTCAAAAAGATAACGGGAATTTTTTTTAATCTCTCGTCTTGCTTAAATAATTCCAACGCCTGAAATCCGCTCATATTCGGCGGCATATTGCAATCGAGCAAAATTATGTCCGCGTCGTTTTTTTCCAAAAATTTTAACGCCGTTTCCGCAGAAGTAAACGGACGAACTTTGCATTCGTTCTTAAAAACGGAAACAATGCCGTTCAAAATTACCGCGTCGTCGTCTATGGCTACGACAACCGTATTTTCATACATAATAAAACCCCCTCTATTTGCGCTAAAAACAAATAGTAATAAACAAAATTTTGCAACAAAATACTATTTTTTCAAGTAAAAATGCAGTTTTTTCTGATTTTTTTTAAGTTTTATACTATATTTTAGGTACAAGAGGTTAAAATCAAATGTGAATTCAAAAAACATTAACAATAAAAGGAGAAATCTTTTATGAAATTAAAAGCAGTAGCAACTATTATGCTTTCGGCGTTTGTCGCAATGCCGATTTTGGCGCAAAACTTTCCGTTTCCGCAGGCGTCAAATTACGACGGAAGAACAATTAAACCGGAAAGAGACCAAAGCCAAATGAATCAAGATGTGATAACGAAATACAATGCTTACAAAACCGCTTATTTAAGAAACGAGGGGCAATATTACTACATTAAGGCGACAGGTTCGGCTAATTATGCGAAAAACTCACTGACGGTTTCGGAAGCGCACGGCTATGGAATGATAATTTTTGCGCTTATGGCGGGCCACGACCCACAAGCCAAAACAATATTCGACGGAATGAACCAGTTAAGAAAAGCGCACGGAGCGTCGGGCGGGGGCGGGCGTAATAACCTGATGACTTGGTATATAAATACGATAGGTCAAGTTGACCCAAACTATGGAGGTCCCGCAACCGACGGTGATTTGGATAACGCTTACGCTTTAATTTTGGCTTATAACCAATGGGGCGACCAGCAATACTTAAACGATGCGAAAACTCTTATCAACGCGATAAAGTCGATAGAAATGCATACAAGTGTTTATAGAACCAATCTCGGCGGCTATGGGGATAATCTTGCTTCAAGAAGTTCTGACTGGATGCCCGGACATTTTAGAACGTTTGCCGCCGCGACGGGCGATAATTTTTGGACTCAAGCGGCGGATAATGTTTATACGCTTATAGGACAAGTATCAAACTCGCAAACAGGACTTATTCCCGATTTTGTAAAGGGAAATCCTGCCACGCCCGACTATGGTTGCGGCAGTGCGGAAGGCGAAGAACATTGTGAAAGTTATTACTACAACGCCTGTCGAGACCCTTGGCGTCTTGCGCTTGATTACGCCCATTGGGGAACTCCCGCCGCCAAAACGCAGATTGACAAAATAAGCACTTGGTTAAGAGGGGTCACGGGGGGAAATGGTAGTAATATTAAAAGCGGTTTTAATCTAAACGGAAACGTTATCGGAGATTATTTTGACATTGTATTTGCGGCTCCTTTCGCGGCTGGAATGATAGCAAATTCGGCTAATCAGAGTTTTTTGAATAGCACATACAATACTATCAGAAATACCAGTACAAATAACGCATACGAGGCGGCTCTTCAACTTTTAAGTATGCTTCTTATTACAGGCAACTGGTCAAGCGCAAGCGGCGAAGGAGGCGTAGGAGGCGGTAACATCGGTGGTAACACAGATATCGAATTGAGCGACTACTCTATGGCTGATTGGTCTATTAACATTGACCCAGAAGACGGAAATCCGCAAGATTTTGACGGTTACGGTTCTTGGGCAAGAATTGACGAAAACAATACAGAAACTGGAGTATTGCGTTTAAGTATGAACGTCGCCGCTGGTGATGATGAAGACGAAATTTATCCGTGGGCGAGCATCGGAACGTATTTTGACGCAGGCGAATTTCCCGCTACCGCGACAAAATTTTTAATTACGTACACTTCTTCTGCTCCTATAATGATTACTTTTGAAGAACCGCCCGTTAAGGTTGGCGGTAAAGATGTTGAAGGTTATGCGCGCGGTTTTGAACTTCCGGCGCAAACAACCGAAAAAACGATAGAAGTATATATTTCCGGGTTTGAGTATCCCGATTGGGGCGATGAATATCCGAAACCGGCTTTGGACAAAAGTAAGATTGCCGGTATTATGATTGAGGCAATTCCGCAAGAAGGAAGGTCGCACACGGTTAGCGCAACGTTTAAGGCATTTAAAGTTATTAGCAGTAGCGGCGGCACTTCAATTTCGTTTGAAAAAACAAAACCGACCCAACAACGCGGCGGATTAGCGGGAATTTCGGTTTCGCAAAGAAACATAAATCTTAACATTCCGAGCGAAAAATCGGTCGCAGTAAAAATAAGCGACGTTCGCGGTCGTTTGCTATACGGCAAAGACGTAACGCTTAATTCGGGAGTAGCGACGTTAAATATTCCGAGTTCAATAGCGAAAAGTCAAATGTTAATTTTGAACGTATCGGGCAAAAACGGATTAAACGTTTCGCAGAAAATTTTGTTGAAATAGTTTTTTGTTAGATTTTTGAGTGAAAAAAACGAGGTTGCGGAGTGGTCTGCAATCTCGTTTTTTTTTGAAAAAATATAATTATTTTAACAAAAAATTAAAATTTCTCTTGACATTATGGGAACTCTTTTATTATATTGCTATTATGATGTTTCTGAATTGAAAGGAGAAATTATGAAAATAAACATTACTGAAAATGCGTATAATAGGTTTGTCGGCAACGTTAATCGCGTTGAAAATTCGCCTATTAGAGAAGCAAACAGCGATTTTTGGGACGTATTTAAAACAAACGAAGCGGATATTTCAGAAAATTTTGCAATTATGAATTTTATTAAAAACATAGATACGCGAATTTATGCGTAATTATAAACCAAAAAAAGAGGAATTATGTTAGATAAAGAATTTAATTATTATCTTAAACATCAAAACGAATTGTTAGAAAAATATAACAATCGTTACCTTGTTATTGTCGGAGAAAACGTTGTCGGCGATTATGACAAACTTGAAGACGCATTACAGCGGTCGGGGGAAAAATATAAATTAGGTACTTTTTTGATTCAAGAATGCACGGAAGGCGACAGCGCATACACCGCAACTTTTCATTCTCGCGTTAGGTTTAACTAATATATTATATGCAAGAAAATCAAAAAGAAACAGGCGCGGGTTATCTTACTGTTAGATATAAAAAGATAGAAAGAGATATAAAAACTTCCGTAAAAATAATGAACGTTTATTCTGATAAAATTATCAAAACAAACGGGATTTGGGACACGGGAGCAACATCGTCGGTAATTACGAAATCTATCGTCGAACATTTAGGGTTAATTCCTATCGGCGATACGCTTGTCAAAGGAGTTCACGGGGAAAAAATTGCGTTCAGATACCCGATTAAAATTCAGTTGCTCGAAGACGAGTATAAGTTTGCTATAACTATAATAGCGACGGAATGCGACGAGTTGTCGGCGGACGGAAACGTTGGTATGTTAATTGGTATGGACGTTATTGGTAAAGGTGATTTTGCCGTTACAAATTTTCAGGGCATAACGGCAATGTCTTTTAGAATTCCGTCGTTACAAATTATTGATTTTATTGACGACGTAATTTAAACTCACAACTCTCTTGTTCTCGGAACGAAGCGGTATTTTTCAAAAATGTGTTTGCAGTATTTGCTGTTCATATAGTCAAGCCAATTTGCAACTTCTTCGGTGCTTTTCATATTCAAAAGCATATGATTTGTCTCTTCTTTAAGTTTCATAAGCGAAACCGAACTCACTATTTCTTTTATAATAGGAATCATCGGCGGCGAAACGCTGAAGCGCGTTAAGCCAAGTCCCAAAAGTAAAACCGTGCACTCCGGACGCGCCGCCATATCGCCGCACATAGATATCGGCTTTCCTTTGGTATTACACTCTTCTATCGCGGTTTTTATAATTTTCAAAAACGCGGGTTCTATAGGGTTATAAAGATAATTTACTCTCGAATTGCTTCTGTCGGCGGCGGATAAATATTGTATCAAATCGTTTGTACCGATTGAAGCGAAACTCAACGTTTCCAAAAACGTCGTAATTTCTAATATCGCAAGCGGAACTTCAAACAAAACGCCGAGTTCAGGACACTGTATTCCCATTTCTTTCGCCGTTTTTAAGGTAAATTCGCGCAAATAATCCCACTCGGAAGAAGTGGTTATCATAGGAAACATTATTCCGTATTTTTTTCCTTGCCCCGCTTTGAAAATTGCGCGTAACTGCGTTTCTAAAATGTCGCTTTTATCTCTGTAAATTCTGACGGCGCGCCAACCCATAAACGGATTTTTCTCTTCGGGAACGGGCAAAAATTTCGCCATTTTATCGCCGCCTATGTCCATAACTCGAATGCAAACGCTTTTGTCTTTTCCTATTTTATTAAAAATACTTTCGTAAAATTTTATTTGGTCGCTTTCGGTCGGAAATTCCATACTTTCGGTAAATAAAATTTCGGTTCGCACAAGTCCTATTCCGTCCGCGCCGCTTTCAGCCGCAAGAAACGCATCCGACTCTATAGACACGTTTGACATTACCAAAACGGGCATTCCGTCGCCTGTAAAAACGGGATATTTTAAGAAATTCGGCATTCCGTGTTTGCGCAAATTCTTTTCGTGAACATACGCATAATACGTATCGAGCGCGGCTTTGGAAGGATTTATCGTGAAAATTCCCATATCGCTGTCTACGAGAACTTCGCAGCCGTCTTCAATTTCGGCGTTGCTAAAATTTATGTCCGAAATAACGGGAATCGAATTTGAACGCGCAACAATAACCGCGTGCGAAGTTTTTCCCGAAGAAGCGCAAACTATCGCCTTAATTTTTTCGATGTCGTTTCCTATAATGTCCGAAAGCATAAGCGAACGTTTTAAGAATAAAACCACGTCGCAGGCAAATGTCTTCGGTTCTTCGCCGCCTGATGAAGACAAATAAAACAACATTCTGTCGGCGACTTCCTGCACGTCTTTGTCGCGGTCTCTAAAATATTCGTCTTCCATCGCCTGAAACGTTTCTATGGTATTTTTTGCGACCAAACGCACGGCTGTTTCGGCGGTCATCAATTCTTTTGAAATATTTTCTAAAACCTGTTTTGTCAAAATCGGGTCGTTTAAGATATATTTATACATTTCTACGATGGATATTTCGGCGTATTCTTTCGATTTTGAAAGCATCGATTTTGAATAATCTTCGTAATATTTTTTCGCCTGCATTCTCGATTTTTCAAATCTTTCTATTTCGGTCGCTATGTTTTCGGGCAGAATTTTTACCATAGAAATCGCTTCGGCTTGCGAATCTACTATAACCGCTTTTCCGTATCCTTTGCCTCTTACTATGCAGGTGCCTTCGTAAATTTTCGGCTTATTTTGCATTTTGCGGCGCTTCCTTTCTTTTGTCGTTATACAAAGATAAAACCGCTTTGTCGAGCGTTCCCACGTTTGCTCTCGCGACATTGCGCAAAGCCATTGCAATCCATTCGGATTTGTTTTTATAGCGTTCGTCTATTTCGTCTTGCGCTTGGCAATATTCGTTAAAATAAGCAAACATTTTCATTTCGTCGCGAGAACGCAAATTATATAATATAGGATACAATTTTCTTTCTTCTTCTTCACTGCCCGAATAATCTTTTATCCATTTGAAAACCAAATCAAACGCTTCCTGCAAAAGCGGCGTGTTTTCAAAAACGCGATTTACGTCGTATGCGTTTATATCGACGTTTTTATCGTCGACGCCAAAAGTCGTATTTTCGCCGAGTTTTGCGGCGATTTCTTTTTCGCAACTGTTTATTCCCGTAAGCGTAATTACTCCGTTTGCCGCGTCTCTAAACATATTAAACGCGACCGTTTCCAAACAAGACGGCGACGAAACGCGCTCGCAGATATCGCCTACGACCAAAAGTTCTTCTTCTATTGTGCAATCGCAATTATGAATAAAACGAACTTGCAATTTCGGGCAATTTTGCAACGCAAGAGAAAAAATACTTACTAGCGAAACCAATTGTTTGCCGTAAAAATCAAACGGCAGCGCTCTTCCCGCAAACAAATATACTCGCGGAATAAGATTTTCGCCTTTTTCTATGCGAATATAGCGGCAGGCGATATAAAAAAGCATTAAAATTTGCGAATTTGCAAGCGCCATTCTTCGCGAATGATTTACAAAAAGCGTTTCGGTAAGCGGATATTTTAACGGCTCGCCGCCGATTTTTTTCATAAAATTTTCTTTCGCCGAAGTTTTAATTTTTTCAAATTCGTTTTGTACTGAAATATCTTTTATGGATTTTTCAAATTCCGCAAGTTTTGAATTGTCGTTAATCCATTTTTCGCCGATTTGCGAAGACACCAAAGTCGCAAGACGTTTATTCGCGTAAAAAAGCCATCTGCGCAAAGACACCGCCGAAAAAGACGGCTTTATATCGACGTCGAAAATTCTTAAAACGCTTTGCGAAACGTTTTTCTTTATGTATTCGGCGTTGCTTTCGGAATAGGAATAAATTTCGCCGCAAAACATAAGCGCCAAATTCGCCATACAGATTTTTTGCATTGCGCCTTCTTCTATAAGCGAAATGTCGCGCGCTTCGTCGTCGGATATGTGATAAGATTCTCTCGCCGTTTTAAGAATTATGTGATTCATATCCATAATGACTCTTACGTGTTGCGGGAGTAGCGAATTTAATATATAAAGCGGCACTTTCGGAAATTCCCCGTTTCCAATAAGCGGAAAAGATACTACAAACGTTTTTTTTGCGATGTCAACCGCTTCTTTTATGGGAATATCAAAATCATAAACCAATATTCGTATAAATTCGACTATCGCAAGTCCGCATCGACAGTCGGCAAGAACGATTTGCGCCTTATCGCAAATAGTACGAATATTATTTTTTTGCGCGGTTACGTGTCGGCGAATAATGTCTTTTATTGATGCGCACGCGAGAAAATATTGCTGTTTTATGTATAATTCGCTTGTTTGGCGCGATTGTTCTTCGTTGAATAAATAGCGAAGAAATTTTACGGAATCCATTTTATCGTCGCAAGCGCGAATATAATCGTTGTGCAAAGCGTAATCCGAACGAAAATCTTTGCTCGGCACGGCGTCCCAAAAACGCAAAGTATTTACGACCTTATTATGATAGCCCGAAACGGGATAATCGACGGGAGCGGCAATAACTATATCGTCGTGATTCCAAGACGGTTTTTCGGATTCCGTATTAGTTAGATGTCCGCCAAAATATACCGAATTGCTGTATTCGGGTCTGTCGACAATCCACGGATTATACAAAGAAGACCAATAATAAGGCATTTCCAACTGACCCGATACGCCTTGCGATTGTTTGAACTGCGCCATACCGTACCAAAGTCCGTAAGCGACCGCGGGAATTGCGTTTGAGGCGAGCGTTTCCAAAAAACTTCCCGAAAATTCGCCGATAAATCCGTTTCCCAAATTCATCAAAGGTTCTTTCGACAATATTTCGCTTTCGCTGATTCCAATGTATTTTTTCATATATTCAAATTCTTTTTCCAAGCCGCTCGATACCATATGTATTCTTATGGGAGAGCCGAGATTATATTCCAAAGATATGTAATAAATTCGCCTTACGTTGTTTTGCGTATAATTTTTTTGCGTGTTCGTCCAATTTTCTATGACGTTTGTTCGCAATACGCCGCTTATGCCCATATATTTGTCGTACAGGGTAACGCTACTTTCGTCTTTTGCGCGAAAGTATTTAAAGTATTGTCTCAAAAAGCGGCTTATATCATCCACATTCCCCCCAAAAATAAAAAGTAAAAAAACATTTATATGTGATAAACAAGATTATTAAGAACAAAAATACTATTTTTACAAAACAACTTGCGGCAAAATTAAAATTTATTTAAGAGAATTAAGCAAAATTAAAACATTTCTTTCCCAAAACTTCAAAAAACCGTCGTTAAAACTATTTGCGGCGGGAAATCCCGTTTCAAGAACGCTCGATTTTACGTCGTATTTTTTCATAATCGCCGCCGCGGGTTCTCCCGTTTCCCACCTGCTTATTATTGTAGAAATTTGCCCGTCTTTTAGTAAATTTTCAAATTTCTCTATCGTTTCTTCGTCCCAATCGTATTCGGGCGAAAATTTTTCTACGACAAACATATCGATATCTTTTAGTAAATAATCAAAATCTTGGGTGAAACAAATCGCGCTAAAATTTTCGGATTTTAGAAATTTTCTAACGAAATCGTTTCTCATCGCGTTTGCGTTTTTCTTAAATAAAATTAAATTTTCGGAAATTTTTTTCGCGTGTTTTGGAAAAAGCGCGGACAAATCGCTTTCTAAAATCTCCGCCATTCGTATCGCGTTAGAAAGCGAAAGCCAAGCGAAAACATTGACTTCTCCCGATTCGTCGCGGATTTTTCCTATTGCCGTAATTACGGGCGACGCGGGAGTCGCGCAGTCGATTTCAATTACTCTTATATTTCTATGTCGAATTTGTATAAAAAGTTGGTCTTGCGGAATTATTGAACGAATGTCAATAACCGCCGCGACGTTAGGCGAAAGTTTGTCAAGTTCTTTTTCAAATTCTTTGCAAATTCCTTCCAATTCGTCGAGGGAAATTTCGTTTCCGAAAGGATTTACCACCGAAATCGGCGTTCCTTTTACTATCTCTTTCGTTAACGCTTCCAAAGCGGGAATGCTCGTAATTACCGTCGTCGGTTCAACGTTTTTTTTCGCGAAAACGCACGCGCAAAAAATAAATAAATAAAAAATAATTTTTCGCATTTTTACTCCCCTCCGCCAACGGCTTTTAGTAATTGGTCAAGGTTAAATCGCATTCCTTTTTCAAAAAAATCCGCGGTATAATCGCCGTTTGACAAATGCGAAAGCGCAACTACGCGCACGCCCGTTTCGTCGCGAATCGTCCTTATAAACGACGGCGGATAATCGCTTTCGGAAAATACGACCTGCACTTTTGCCGACTTAATTTTTTCTATCGTTTCCATCATTTGCGACGCGGTCGGATTTACTCCGTGCGACGGCTCGATTACCGCTTCGACTTGAAATCCAAATTCCTGCAACAAATAAGAATATCCGCCGTGAATCGTCGCGCATCTGAAATCGTTGCCTTTTATTGCGGCTAATTTTTCCATATATTCCGCTTTCATTTGTCTTAAAATTCGGGCGTATTTGTTGGCGTTTGCGCGATAAAAAGCCGCGTTTGGCGTATCGATTTCGGCAAGTTTATTCGCTATCGTATAAATCTGCTGAATCGCCGCCGAAATAGAAACGAAAGTATGCGAATTTACCATAGTCGTGCTTACCGATTGCGGAATAAGCGCGACTCCGTCGTTTGCGTAAATTTTGTGAATTTTGGAAAAAACGCCCGCCGCTTCGAGTATCTGAAACGCAAATTCGTCGTGTCCGACGCCGTTGATAATTACGACATCTAACTTCATCGCGTTTTCAATATCTTCGGGGATAACTCTGTATCCGTGCGGATTGCTGTTTTTGTTTATTAGCGGCACGACCACCGCTTTATCGCCGACGATATTTTTCGCAAAACTGTAATACGGATGCAAACTTACGCCGATGGTCAGTTGTTTGCAAAAAGTAGCGTTTGCGAATAAAAATAAAAATAAACACAGCGTTATTTTTTTCATTTTTTGTCCTTTTTAGAATCGCCTTTGTTTTCGTTTGTCGCGAGCGGTCCGTTTTTTGTAACTTCGTGTCCTTGACTTAATTTTACCGTAACGGTGTATGGAACTTTGGGCTGTTCCGTAGTTAAATGTCCTTCTTCGGGAATTTTTAAGTCGCTGGAAATGAGTTTTCCGCTTGCTTTTTCCTTAATGATTACGCTTGCTCCCTGTGCGCTTCCGCCTGTGGAAAGTCCCGCTTCAATGTAGATGGTTCCGTCGCCGTTGTCTTCGACCAAAAGCAAAACGCCGTGCGCCGTCGCCGACGTTAAAAGCGCAAAAAGCGCGAATAATAAAACTTTTTTCATAAATTTCTCCTTAAAAAAATTGTTTTTACCTTTCATAAAGATAAATATAATTTATTTATTTGTAAATAGTATATTTTTTCTAAAAATTTTCAATGAACAAAAAATTTGCGGGGGTTATTTTTTGTTAAATTTGATGAAAAAAGCGACGTATCTTTGCGCGATATCGTATATTATAACTAAAACAAGGAGAAAAAATATGAAAAACAATATGAACAGACGCGGGTTTCTAAAAGGTTTGGCTGTCGCGGGAGCCGCTTTTACCCTTAAAATGAACGGCGAAATGGACGTTTTTGCGCAAACCGTAACAAATCCTGAACAAAAAAATTCCGTAGATTTAGTTGCCGTTATGGGCGGCGAACCAGACGCAATGTTCAAAAGAGCGATTGAAGAGTTTGGCGGCATCGGCAAGTTTGTAAAAAGCGGACAAAAAGTCGTCGTAAAGCCGAATATCGGCTGGGACAAAACCCCCGAATTTGCGGCAAATACCAATCCGATACTTATAAAAGAAATTGTGCGACAATGCGTCGCGGCAGGGGCAAAAGAAGTCGTCGTTTTTGACAACACTTGCGACGAATGGAAAAGATGTTACGCAAACAGCGGCATAGAAGCGGCGGCAAAAGCGGCGGGCGCAAAAGTTATTCCCGCAAACGAAGAATCCTATTATACAAAAATTTCACTGCCGAAAGGCAAATCCTTAAAAGATATGAAAGTTCACAAGGCGATTTTGGATTGCGACGTTTGGATAAACGTTCCGATATTAAAAAATCACGGCGGCTCGCGAATGAGCATTTCTATGAAAAATCTTATGGGAATAATTTGGAACCGAAGAATTTTCCACGTGTCAAATTTGCAGCAATGCATAGCGGATATGTGTACTTACGACAAAAAACCCGTGCTAAACATCGTCGACGCTTATCGCGTACTTAAAAATAACGGACCGCAGGGAAGGTCGCTTGAAGACGCGGTTCTTTCCAAAGCCCTGTTTATTTCGCAGGATATGGTGGCTGTGGATACCGCCGCGACGAAATTTTTTGCTCAAATACGCGAAATTCCGCTGTCGGACGTGAAATATCTCGCGTACGGACAAGACCTTAAAATCGGAACTATGGACATCGACAACTTGAACGTAAAGCGAATAAGAATGTAGGAAAGTAGCAATTTATGCTCAAAAATTTACGCGCCGCGGCGGCAATTTTAGTTTTTTGTTTTCTTACGTTTTATTTTTTGGATTTCGCTAATATATTATCCGCCAAATTTAATATTTTCGCGCGTTTGCAGTTTATTCCAGCGTTAATGTCGCGCAATATCGTTATTATTTTTTGCCTTATATTTTGCGCTTTGCTTTTTGGACGAATTTACTGTTCTTTTCTTTGTCCGCTCGGAATATTTCAGGATATTGTAATTCGCTGTTCCAAAAATGCGTTCTCAAAGAAAAAAATTGTCTATAAAAAAAATAATTTTTTGCTTCGTTTTTCTATTGTGATAATTTGCGCCGCTTTTTTCTTTTTTAATTTTACGATAATTATCGCGTTTCTTGACCCGTATAGCGTGTATGGCAGAATAGTTTTGCATTTATTCAAACCCGTTTATTTGTCGGCGAATAATATATTATCTTTTATTTTTAATCATTTTGGCAATTATACGTTTTATCAGATAAAAATAACAATGTTGAGCGTTTTTTCGTTTGTCGTAGCACTATTTTCTTTTGTAATTATCGGCGTATTGGCTTTAAAAAACGGACGGCTTTATTGCAATTCTATTTGTCCTGTGGGAGCGGTTTTCGGATTTATAAACAAATACTCAATTTTCAAAATTCAAATAAACGGCGAAAAATGCGCAAATTGCGGAACTTGCGCGAAAAATTGCAAGACATTCAGTATAAATTCGCAGGAAAAAAAGATAGATTATAGTCGCTGCGTTAATTGTTTTAATTGTATAAATAGTTGTCCGCAAAAAGCAATATTTTTTTGCGCAAATAAAAATAAAAACAAAAATTTTCCGCCGCTCGACGCGAATAAAAGGAAATTTTTATTGTTTGGACTTTCCGCTATAATAACCGCTCCTGTAGCGGCTTTCGCGCAGACGAAAGAAAAATTGTTGAAAAATCGCAAGATAGCGATTAGTCCGCCCGGTTCCATAAGCGCAAAACGTCTCTTGAAACATTGTACATCGTGTCATTTGTGCGTATCAAAGTGTCCGTCGAAGGTGTTAAAACCGTCTTTTAGCGAATACGGCGCAGGCGGAATTTTAATTCCAATAATGGATTTTGAAAGAGGATTTTGCAATTTTGACTGCACGATATGCACCGAAGTATGCCCGAACAACGCGCTTGTCAAATTGACAAAAGAGCAAAAACATAGTTTGCAGGTCGGACGTGTCGTTCTTAAACCCGAACTTTGCATTGTTCACACACAAAACTGGAATTGCGGCGCCTGCTCGGAACATTGCCCGACGCAAGCGGTAAAAATGATTCCGTATAAAGACGGCTTAACGACGCCTTTCATAGACGCGGATATATGCGTAGGTTGCGGCGGCTGCGAATTTATTTGCCCCGTTCGCCCGCAAAGGGCGATATATGTCGAAGGCAACGAAGTGCATCGGCAGGCGCGCGCTTTTGATATTGAAGAAAAAGACGACAAAGAAATTACGGATTTTGGATTTTGAAAAATTAAATTTTAGTATCGATTTCTCAAAAATCTGCGCCCGTAAACAACGTTGGATTTTCTTCTTTTAGCATCCAAGTATTTTCGCCAATTTTTTCGCCAATATCTTCCAAAACGGCAAGAATAGTTTGTTCTTCGGGAGTAACGCCGTTTTTAAGTAGCGGCATAATGTTCATAACAATTTCGTCAAAAGACGGTTTTTTGTTTTCGCGTTCCATTTGCCGCAAATAACTTTTAAGATAATATTTTATACGAAGTTCTATCGGAATACGCGACGTAAATTTAGAATCTTTGCGTATTGCGTATAATTCGGTATCGGGATCATAATCAAAACTGTTTGTTAATATCGGTGTTAAATCGGAATATTCTTTTTTTAATTCGTGCAAAAATCCTAATTCAAGTCCCTTTATAATTAGTTCGTCGTTAATTTGTTCTATTGTCGCGCCATTATGTTTGGCAATAATTCCTTCTATTGTTTGCAAAACTATCTCGCTCATATCCATACCTAAATTTGCTTTTAATATCGCTTTTGGGTTGCGGGTTTTGCGAAAATTTATTATCAATTCTCCCGATAAAACGGTAAAAGGATTCTGCCGTTTTTTGAAACTTGTCTGTCCGTTTTTTTGCGGAACCGCGCCAACATATTCGAAACCGCATTTTTCTGCCGTTTCAATTATCAAATGCCAAAATTCAGGGTCTTTGTGTGCAAAAACAAAAGACATCCATCTATCAAATTTGAGAACTCTATACATTTCCTGAATACTTTTTGAAATTAAATTATTGTATTCGTTTTTACTTTTATTATGTTCTCCGCCTTCTATCGCTTCTAACTTATAATCTTCTTCACTTACTTCCAAATCAAGCCAAACGTTCCACATAATGGATAAGTCCAAATACGGAATTTTTTTGCCGTAAGGCGGGTCAGTATAAATATAATCCACGCTTTCGCTATCCAAAAATGATAAATCGGTCGCAGATCCTTTTATTATTTTTGTGTTTTCTACAGTATTTTCGTTAACGGAATGCCTCATTTCTTTTTTGGCAGCAGTAATTTTTTTGTAACGACTATCAAAATATTTTATTATATCAACAAAAACAGGTTTAGGCGCTAATCTATATCTATAATATTGAAACACGCTTGCGTTACCTCTTCCTTCGCTCCTATTAGCAGATTGATGATAAGTAAGATTAATTTTCGTAATTAAACCGGAAAACATCAACATCAATGTATTTTTTATATTCTTGTTTTTTTCTTTTTTTATTATTGCTTTCAATAAAGCAAGTTTCGCCATTTGTTCATCGCTGAATAATTTACGAACGCTACCGACATCTGAACCTTTTGGAAGTTTCAAGTCCTTTGGCAAAGTATAATTTTTCAATATTTCTTTTATTTCCGCTTTATTTTTCGGTTCTTTTTTCTTATATTCTTCGCAAACTTCTTGATATGCCTTTTCAAGTTCGCCTAAATTTATAGACGCAATCAGCGAATTTACCATAAAAACAGCCAAAGGATTTATATCAATATTTATCGCTTTTCTATTGTTCATTAACGCTTCCACTGCGGTAACGCCGCTTCCGCCGAACGGGTCAAGTACGACATCGCCTTTTTGAGAAAAATTTCTTATATATTCCGCTACCACATTCCACGCTTGCTTCGTGAAATACCCGTGAACCCCGAAGTGCCGCTTCGCTTGTTGTTTTTTAACTGGTATTTCTTTAAGCAAAGGTCTATTTAAATAATCAAAATCTTTGTTCTTTTGAGAAATTACAATTTTATCGTAGATAATATTTTCGCTGTTTTTGAAAGAGTTTGCGGAAAGCAATTTTTTTAACGCTTCAAAATGAACGTCAATTTCACTAATATTAAAAGATAAAACGGGAGTTTCAGTGTCGCTTGTCCTGAAAACGGCAAATTCAATTCCGTTGCATATTGCAAAATATATACTTTTTATCTCTATATGCGAGGCGTAACTATACGCTTGTTTTACGCAATCGAAAATATTTTTGTCGGGCGACTTCGCTTCTAAAACCCAAGCGTAACTTTCTTGTACTTTTAAAAGATAATCTGGAATTAAAACAGTTTTTTGTTTTTTACTGCCGACTTGCGCTTCAAAATGTTTTTCGCGAACGATATTTTCGTCCAAAAAACCGAGCGCTTTTATTATAGGTTCGCAAATAACGGCGCGAACGTCGGATTCGTTAAAATCTTTAATCTTGTCGAAATTTAAATCGCCAAACAATTCTTTTTTAATTTGCATTTTCGTTCCAAATTATTTAATAAATAAGTGGTAAAATACTATTTGCCAACTTTGTTTTTTTATATTAAAATTCTTTAATTGCTTGTTAATAATTTTTTGTCTTGCAATACGTCGCAAAAATATAGTATTTTTAAGCATTATGAATTTTGATTTTACATTTCAGCCGCCGTCGATTCGCGAAAAACCGTATTCCGTAAGCGAAATAAATTATGGAATCAGCGAAATTTTGCAAAAGGAAAACCTTTTCGTTTGCGTAGAAGGCGAAGTAAGCGGCTATAAAAAAGCGTATTCTGGGCATTCGTATTTTACTTTGAAAGACGAAGAAAGTAAAATTCCCGCAGTTATTTGGAAAGACAAAAAGGAAATTCCAAAAATCGAAGACGGGATGAAAATCGTCGTATTCGCCGAAATCAAGGTTTATCAGACGGGCGGTTATTATCAACTCGACGTTTTTAGCGCGTTTGAAAGCGGCACGGGCAAAAATTTCGCCGAATTGGAAATATTAAAACAAAAATTATTAGCGGAGGGTTTGTTTTCGCCCGAAAAAAAGCGAATTTTGCCGTCAAATATTAAAAAAATCGGCGTAATAACGGCAAAAAACGGCGCCGCTTTTTACGATATTCTTAAAATTATGGAAGAATTTGCTCCAAATATCGACATAATGCTCTCCCCCGCCGTCGTGCAGGGAAAAACTGCGGCGACATCTCTTATAAAAGCGATAAAAAACATTAACAAATTAGACAACTGCGACGTAATAATTTTCGGACGCGGAGGCGGTTCAAAAGAGGATTTGTCGGCTTTTAACGAAGAGGAAGTAGTGCGTAGCGTGGCAAATTCAAAAATTCCAATAATATGCGCGGTCGGACACGAAATAAACAAAAGTTTATGCGATTTTGCCGCCGATATTTACGCTCCCACGCCCACAGCCGCCGCCCAAATGGTTTGCAGGGCGGGTTTTGAAATTAGAAATTCCTTTGAAGAATTGAGTTTGCATTTTCAAAAAATAGTCAGAAAAAAACTTTTTGCAATCAACAATTTTGAACAATTATTAGACGATTTTTCTATTGATTTATGCAATTCTTTCAAAAGAAATTACGAACAAAAATATGAAAAAATACAAAATTATGAACGAATTTTGAGCGCGTTAAATCCAAATTTGCCGCTTAAAAAAGGATTTGCGCTGATAAAAAACGAAGACGGAAAAATAGTAAAAAGCGCAAAAAATTTATCGTTTGGACAGAAAATAAAAATAATTTTCGATAAAAATCAAGTTGGAGCGAAAATTGACGAATTATAATTTTATTGAAAAAGCGCATTCGACAAATTCGTTTGTAAAAGAAAAAATCGCCGAATTGCCTGATTGGTATATAATTCGGGCGGGCGAACAGACAGGCGGGCGCGGACGTTTCGAGCGCGTTTGGCATTGCGAAAAAAACAAAGACATAGCGATGTCGATTTTAATTCCCACTGACGAAAATATTTTGCCGTTTTTGCCTAATTTAACGCAAATTATTGGCGTTAGCGTCGCGCAAGTTTTAGATAATTTTGTCAAAACGAAAATAAAATGGGCTAACGACATTTTGGTAAACGGACGAAAAATTTGCGGAATTTTAACCGAAGCGATAACTTTTGGCGACAACGTAAAAGTTGTTGCGGGAATCGGCTTGAACGTAAACAGCGAGCGCAAAAAGCAAAGCGATATTCTTGCGGTTTCGCTTTTCGACGAGACAAAAAGGATTTTTGATTTGGACGTTTTGGCAAAAGAAATAGCGCAAAACATTTTCAAAAACATTCAAATTTTAAGACAAAAAGGCATTGTAGAATTTATTGAAAAATTAAATGAAAAATTAGCGTTCAAAAACGAAC
>JGI24698J34947_10000162_pt1 | contig 25680 bp, 11 predicted proteins | sample TergutMp193P3_FD_34947 | JGI IMG/M metagenome (IMG submission 34947) | reverse complement strand
CCCACATTCCGCACATCGTGAACATGGGCGGCGACGCCCATCTGCAAGCCGGACACCCCGATTCAGGCGGAAGCAAACTTATCTGCCTTTCGGGGCATTGCAAAAACAGGGGCGTTTTTGAAATTCCGCTGGGCAATGTAACACTGCGCGAGGCGATCTACGACCCGGAACTTGGCGGCGGCATTGTCGGTGATAAAAAACTGAAGTTCTTTCATCTGGGCGGACAGAGCGGTTCAATCGGCAGTGTCGATCAACTCGACACCATTTACAGTTACACAGATTTGAGGAAAGCAGGGCTGTCTGTCGGCTCCGGCGCAATCGTTGTGATGGACGAGAGCGTCCCTATTATCGAATATCTAAAAGGCGTGACAGAATTTTTTATTCACGAATCATGCGGTAAGTGCGTCCCATGCAGAGAGGGCAACCGTCAGTTGCTGAAGATACTGAACAAACTCGCCGTTCGTGATGCGGCGACAACTGACGATCTTGAAACGCTTCGCCGTCTTATTCGTACAATGACTGACGCCTCTTTCTGCGGACTGGGACAAACCGCCGCCGCCGCTTTGAACAGCGCGTGGAAACACTTCAAGACGGAATTTGAAATGAATGTGAGGGGGACAAAATGAGTCATCACCAGCCCGACCCAAGCAAAAGCGTCACTTTGACGATAGACGGAATATCCGTCACAGTCCCCGAAGGAACGAGAATCCTCGAAGCGGCGAAAAAAGCGAATATCAACATCCCCACCCTTTGCGAACATCCCGAACTGTGCAAACGCGCTCTTTGCAGAATTTGCGTAGTGGAAGCCGACGGTCGCGGTAAGCTGATCGCCGCCTGCGCCAACGACGTATGGGAAGGCGTGAGTATCGTTACCACAAATCAGCGTCTACTCAACATTCGCAAAACAATAGTCGAACTGATCCTCGCGAACCATCCGCAGGACTGCCTCTCCTGCATACGGAACAAAAAGTGTGAACTGCAATCGTTGGCGTTGAATTTCGGCGTAGGCGCAAACGCAGGCGCTTCGCTTTTTGAAAACTCGTTTTTTCAAAACGGCGCGCAAGAGCGTCCGCCGTTAATTGAAAGTGAAACCCTTGTCCGTAACATGGACAAATGCGTAAAGTGCGGACGCTGTGTAGAAGTTTGTCAGGAAGTTCAAACGATTAGGGCGATTAACACTTCCCATCGCAGTTATGAATACGAAATTTCCACACCGTACAAACAGGCTCTTGAAGAAAGTTTCTGTACCTTCTGCGGCAAGTGCGCGGAAGTTTGCCCTGTAGGCGCGATTTACGAACACGACCAAACCGCCGAGGTGCGTGCGGCTCTTACCGCAGGACGGAAAGTAATAGCGCAGATTTCGCCCTCTCTCGCCGTTGCCGTTAATGATGAACTCGCTCTTTCCGCAGACACCATTACAACAGGAAAATTGATCTCTGCGATAAAACTTCTCGGCTTCGATAAAGTTTTTGACGCAAGCATTGCGGCAAATGCCGTTAATGCGGAAATAGCAGGCGAAGTTCAACAGCGCAAAAAAGGCGGTAAGTTGTTGCCATTAATCAGTGGTTGTTCCGCCGGAGCCGCCAACTTCGTAAAAAACTTTTACCCCGATCTGGCGGATCATCTGACCGCCGTCCCTCTCCCCCGGCGGTACTTTGCGTCTGTTATTAAAAGCCGCTATGCCAAAGAAGCCGGGCTAGATTCATCCAACATTACATCGGTTTTCTTTGTACCCTGCCTTGCGCACAAGTACGGGGCAGGTTCGCCTCAGGACTTCGCTCTTACCGCCGGGGAATTAGCGCGTATGTTAAAACTGGCAGGAATTGTAATTGAGACGCTGACAGAAACCTCTTTCGATAACATCAACGTTGACTTGCCAAAACAAGAAAGCTCTGTAACAAAAAAGACAGTTCACGGTTACGCGCAAGCACGCAAAGTCATGGAAACGATCCGTGAGGGCAAGTGCGGCGCGGAATGGGTGGAGATTTTAAGCTGCCCAGACGGTGAGAATTGTAAGTGAATCTTGTGCGGGAAAGATAATTGCTGAAAAAACAGTATTATTCAAAATATTCTTCTGGAAGCCAGCCCTCATAAAATGGACCACCACCATCGCTTAGTTCATCGCCAGTAAAATCAAGCAATAAATAGAACCAAACTACATTATCAATTGTTGTTTTTGCAAGTTTAACAACGGAAACTTCNTTTGCCTTTCTTCCATAATAATCTTCCTGAAATATATTTTTTGATGTTGTACTCGGCTGTGAATATANTATACTATTTGTATTTATTTTACTTTCTCCCCATATTTTCTCGCAGTAATATTGATGTAATTTTACAATTTCTCCATTCTNTGCTCTTTTTGCCTCATTTGCAGTAAATATAACGGTTTCATCGTCATTTTTTAGAACAGGAGTACCTTCATAATACATTTCATTTGAATAGTGTAAACTGATAATTGTATATTCTTCGGCAAATCTCATAATGTTTAATGATGGGGAAAAATATATAGTATTGTCTTTAAATGTGTAACGACCAAAGACATACTCATCGCGTCCCATTCTGGCATAATGACCTTCTTGGGAAAAAATCAGAACGACATCATTTCTTTGCCATGAACAAGACTGTAAATCATTAAGTGTAAAATTTTCTATTGGAGATAAACTTCCGAAATGACTGTTCCGATTTTTCCCTGTAAACTCGACTGGCACATCAGATATCATTAATTCACGATTTTCACCAGAAGTCCATTCGGTGATATCTTCATTTATTATTTCATTGTTCTGTTCTGGTTTTCTTGAACATGAGACAGTTAAAATAATTATTGCAAGCCAAAAAATATTATTTATCTTCTTCATTGTTTTTATCCTCCACAATTTCTTATGTATTTTACAAAATAAACAATATGATAGGGAAATATTTCCCCTATCATATTGTTATCACACATGACTAAAACCTATTAAAATTCCCGAAATGGTTAGGTATGTTTTTTCTATCTTTATCCATATACGCGTATGAATATCCGAGCCTGCTACCCGGTTGTAATGTTTCGGGATTAACAAATTGCCTGACATAATCACCATTATATGGCAACGATCTTGTCATATCAATGTGAACATGAGGTCCCGTACCACTACCATAAGATTTTGTAGGATAATCAATTAGCTTGTTGTTTGTGTCACCATAGATTGTTCCTCGCGTAAGACTGGAAAGAACACCTGGGTTTAAATGTTGAACACGCATCTTTAGATCTCCTCCATATAGCTGATAGTAAACTTTATGGTCATCAATACTAGTTAATTGCCAAACACCTCCAGGAACATATATCTCCGTTCCTCCTTTACCATAATCAATACCTGTATGAATCTCATAAAAATAAAAAGCTCCTTCTACAGATGATGTACTTAATTTTTCATCATAAGGCACACCAAATTCACTTGTTCTACTGGGATTCCCTCGCACCATACCATCAATATTCACCCCGTTTTTCAAAGCTTCATTTAACCAACTCTGATTCGCCTGTATCATTGCCAGTTGAGATGAATTATAATAATTCGATAGCATCGAATTAGCAATCGTGGTATTTCCACCGGCATCAGCGTAGTTTAAGAAACTGATAGCAGAACCGTAAATCCTATCTATCGAAGTATTGGTATTATTTCCCGTTGCGCCGACAGTTGTAAAAAATTCGGCAATTGTATTCATGCTGATGGTTTTTCCCATGTTGGCATCTTTCAGATCGACTTTTCCTATTGTTGGATAATAATCATTAGTCGTTGTAATTGCATCGTATTCTCCTTTCCAATACCAGTTATCAGGATCAAGACCAAAAGAATGTTTTAGTCCTGAATTTACCATCATTGTGCGGACTGCCGAGACACTAGCAGAATCTTTTGGATCAATGTTCAAAAGCCATAAAAGTGCGCCTTCAATTGAATTATCACTTTTTAAACCCATTTCTTTATACGATCTAAGAGTGTTTCCATCAGCATCTTTCAATGTGGCAAAACCGTCATATTCCAGATTTCCTTCTCTGGTAAGTTTCCAGTAATCCGCACTCGAATCATAATTTTTGTCAACATACTCATTGAAAAAATCCATACCTTGCTTATAAGCGATAAGATCTTTTATCAGATTTTCATTTAGAAATGACATATCTTGCCCACCTTCTGACATCCTTAGCGCCATTTCTGTATGCGCAAGTGTTGCCAATCTTGTTTCAAGGTTGTTGTCATCAGTTACAATACCGTTCCTGTACGCTTCATGCTGCAAAAATACTGCGTTTCTGTTTACATCACTGCTGTCTTGTATCGTTATCGTCCTGCCTCTGCCGCTGTTTTTCAGCGTTGTATATCCTATATTATCATATTCTGGATCAAGTATCAGATCATCCAATCCGCTGGCTATACGCATTGATGTATTTTCTGCCGTCCAGTCTCCCCATCCATAATTTTTTATAGCTGTATCCCTTATTTTTTGGTTTTCTATCTTCTGCATCCGCGAATAATCAATACCTCGTTTGGCAAGATCGTATAGAGCTCCTCCGACATCAATACCGCCGGTTCCAAAATTCGCGCTTATACCCTTGCTTCCGAAATTCACTTCAAGTAAACCTACATTACTGAATTCTTTAAGCAGATTTCCAACCGTTTTAATTCCCGAATCGGTGTCTGCCGGTTGTCCTATGTTGTTGTTCCGCACAACAGTACTCATTACAAAATCAAACATCGCTCCCAAGTTTGCTACGTTTATTGTTAATCCGCCCATGTCATCATAAGCTTTTTTTAAACTGTTTTCAAGACCCATGCCTGCTCCAAGGTTGTATGCGGTGTATACTCCGTACTTTGTAAGTTCGCCGCTGGCCGCTGTTGCAAGCTTTATTGCTCCGCCCAAGTATTTTTGATTCGGCTGCGAAATTACTTTTGTATTCCCAAGATAATTGCCTACACCGGCGGAAACTCCCGCTCCAAGCGCTCCGGCTATTGTGCCAGCACTGTACCAGCTTTTATTCGCGGCTTCCATGTTATAATGGCCAGTCTTAAAGTCATAAGCTGAAATGTAACTGGTTGCAACACTCGTTGTATAGCTGCCCAAAGTTGACATTCCTCCATGTATTATTGCTTTTGTCACAGTGCTGCCCGCTGTATTAATTGCCGTATTGATAGCCGATGACGCCAATCCTGTACCAAAGCTTATCGCGCTGCTTACAGTGTTAATCGCCAAAGCCTTGCCAAATTCAAAGCCCGCTTCTTCAAAAGATTTATATCCAGATGCGACGTCGAGGGCTCCAAATATCAAATCGTCCATGGTATTGATAGCCACAAAAACAGCTGCCATTGCAATCGATGCTGGAAGGGATGCGCCGAATGTTGCCACTGCCGTGACTACCGTGACTGCTATTGTTCCAGCTATTTCCACTGCTGAACGAATGGTGGGGGACTTGAAAGAGCTGTTGCTGTCGTCCCAAATGCGTTTGTCCCATGATGGAAGACTAAGTTCGGATAATCCAATATTATCAATAACAGACCAATAGATATAATCAGACAGAAGCCGTCCGAGTTCTCCTTTCCCTTCATCGTAAAAAATAGAACTTCTGGTTTCATTTATTCCAGATTGTTTCACAGCAGGAGCATATCCAATATGAGCGCCGAATTTGCCCGGTGATTGCTTGCGATCTTCAACAAGTACTATATCTTTAAGAGGCATTTTTAATTTTATCCCTTTTATTTTTCCTGAATCATTATCGTTATCGTCTTTCCCGAAAATATCCAAGAAAATATCCTCTATCTCTTTATATATATTTCTTATCAATGCATTGACCGTATTTGCGTCTAATTTTGCCAGCTCGTTCTCTTCTATATTTGTTTTTAGCTTTACCGGATCCATCTTAAAATTACTATATTCAGCGACAGATGCTTTTTCCGAGATGACAGGATGAGTAAGCGTAGAGCCTTTTACAACATCTTTTACATAATATTTTCCGCTTTTTCTCCAATATCCGGATATAATAAAATGATCATCCATGCTTTCCTTAAAACCCTCATTCGCTTGGTTAACATAATCAGCAATACTTTTAATCGCTTCGTCCGCGTCCATGCGCGCAATCCGCGCAAGTTTTCTCGCTTCACTGTCTGCGATTTCCGCATTGGTTTTTCTGGCAAGATCTGAAGCCGCTGTTTTTACAAGCGAGGCGTCCCATATTGAAATGCCTCCCATACCGCGCTTGACAACAGAGGAAACTGTGTTAGTGATATTATTCAACGAATCAAAAGCGTTTGCCATGTTGATTATTCCCGATGCCTGTAAAAGTTTAGTCATTAAAGCTTCCGCTTCTGGAACCGCATTGCGAATGCCAAACGGTTCTCTGGTATCAATAAATCTGGATAATCGTTCTCCTTCCGTACCAACAAGCGACAGTAATGATTCTGCCGATGCCTGATCAGCCGCAGCCGCGGCCTGTTCCAGCCATTTTTCTTTGTCTTCAAGACCTGCTAAATATGCCTGCGTCCATTCATTGCCAACGCGGTTAAATTCACTTTTAAAATTAGCATTCCATTGCCTGTAAGCATCTTCCATTTTTTGAAAACCGCTGTTCCAGTCTGCTCTGCCATTTTCCAGTATCTGTGCCGCGGAATTCAGCCATTCATAATATTTATCCGATATGTCCTGACGCATATACTGCCATTCAATTTCTCTTGACGCAAGTTCCGCGGTGTATCTGTTCTCCATTGTTTTCATTGTTAATTTTGCAATTTCATCTCCAAGAAACGCATACTCGGTAAAATAATTATTTTTGTTTTCCGGATATAACGCAAGATTATTTTGCAAGACTGTATTTAAATTAGTAAAATGAAATTTCCATGATGTTGAATTATTTCCGTATGCTTTTTTCGCCGCGTTTTGCACTGCCGTAATATTACTGGTTCCGGCTAAATATTCATTTACGGCCGTCTGAAAGACCTTTTCATTTTCTTTTTGTTCCTTTTCTACATTAAACCAAAAATTATTAAAATTTGTTTTGTTGATATTCTCTTCATTCTTTGCCCAGTGAAACAGAGCTAAAAGCGCATCAGAAACATCTTGGTAGGTATTTTTGTGATTAATCTTCATTTGTTCCCAGCAGGTACCAATGTAATGAATTTCTTCATTGGTAAATTTCTCTGTTGCCGCTAGAGCCATGCTTAAATCATTCCAATTAATTGTTTCTCCAAATTCTTTTTTCCCTTCCATGATTTTGAGTTTTTCACAAGATTTAGCGTAAGATAAAGAAAGGTCGTTTATTGATGACAGGTTTTTTTTAATTCCTGAGATCCAATTTTTCACTGAAGTATTAACAGAGTCTCTGCCATTTTGAACACGCGTTAATGCTACACGGTTTGTATCTCGCGTCGCATTATATATGCCAAAAGTGTACCATTTATTCGCCGTCTTTTTTGTTTCTATATAAATATCACTAACAAGGGAAACAGCATGATTATAAGCTTCCAAAGTGTAGAATTGCGAAAAACCTTTAACGTATCCGGCGTTGTCTGAAAGTGTAAGAATGACGTAAAATTCAAGGTCTGCTCTTTCTTCTTTTGAAAGTTGTTCCCATGCTTGTTGGCATTCACTATCAAGAAGTATACTAAGTATATTAACATTAATAAAATCATGAAGAGTTTGTGTACCAATTATAGGAATGTCTTTAATTTGCAATTTACCGAGGTCGCCATTTTTTCCTAATTGATCAATTCCCTTAAAATTAGCATATAAGAATTGATTAAAAATTGGGAGAGAAGTATTTGCATATAACAAAGATTGAATTAGGTAATCCCTTGCAAGGCTCCACTGTTTGAACTTATTGCTGTCTCGAAAATAAACGCTCATTCTTTGAGCCAAGCCCCTCGTGGCTTCTTCAAATTGGCTGATATTATTTTTACCATTATCTATAATATTTTTATTATTAAAATAATCGTCAAGAATTTCGGCGCTTAGAGCATTTACCCCATGTAGTTTCATAGAACCATCTCGCGAAAAAGCGAGAAGTCCATTCTTAACAGTAATCATGTCCTTGAGATTCCATGAATGAATTTGAGTGGATGAAGTAAAACCGGAGTAGTCTTTATTTAATTTCTCAAGTTTATTAAGCGAATTCTGATATTCATTAAATATTTTTTTGTTGTTTTCTTTTTCTCGCGCGATTTCTGCTAATACAATATCAACAGCTTCAAGAGTTTTTATTTTTTGGTCAAAACTTTGTTTGTATTTTGCATATAAAGCATTGTATTCGGCGTTATCATATGTGCGGCTGTTTTCATTATTGTATAAATCTGACAATACTGTAAAAACCATTTGAGCTTTTGCAAGCTGCTTTTTGCAATCATCGTAATTTAAGTTGTCTGTATCCAGATAAGAAGTACTTGCCCATCTCTGTATTGCATCTTGTTTTTCATATTCAAAACGTTTTATTTCTATGTCACTATAAGCTCTTTTTGTTACGTTGTATTGATCATCATAAAGACGACCGATATTAATAAAAACATCCGCTTCTAAAAGATAATTTTCCCGTAAAGCGTTAAAAATATTTTCCTGTACCGTAATAGCTTGCGTTTGTTTTTTTAACTCAGCTTTCGCGTCATTCATCGTTAGTTTTGATATTTCATAAGCTTTTCCGTAATTAATAAAATTATCAAAATAAAGTTTTAACATTTCGTATTTATTATCAACTTGCTGAATTTCGTTGACATATTGATTGAAGAGCGTTTCTGAGTCATTGTCTTCAAAATAAAATTCGCTGTTGGATAATATTTTGAACGAATCATTTAATCTGTTAGTTTGATAAACAACGTCAAAAAGCGCGTCCGCCAATATGCCTTCTTTCCATGACGAAGCATAGGAAATAGAAGGATCGCAGTTCAATAAATCGTTAACCAAGTATTGACGCCAATGTTTTTCGTTTCCCCTTTTGTTAATATCATCATTGTATCTTTCTATTGCTGTTGTTAATAAATATAAATAATATGAATAATTTTCTTCGTTTATTATTTTTACTATTAAGTCATTATACTGTTTTTTTTCATCATCATTTATAAATATCTTGGAAGAAGTTTCATTATATAGTTCATTGTGTCTTGTAATTAATTCAGTATACTCGTTTGCAATTCCGGCAGAATTCTTTAATGGCTGAATATTGTTATGCAGCGAATATGCCGCAAAGTATTCAATTAAAGAGGTTTTCCAGAGATCTATTTCAATTTCCAGCCATTGCGGAATATAAGAAAAACAACTGTCAAATTCCAGCAGGAATTGAGCGGCATTATTCAAAAAGTTTCCCTCTTTTGCTTTTATTGAATTTAGGAGATTTTGAATATCGGGAAATATATTTCCCGACGGATCGGTTGAGGAAATTTTAATTGAATAGCCGGAAAATAAACTGTTTAAAGAAATATTTGTTTCTTGCCATGTTTCTTTCAGGATTAATGAACTGATATTATTGTAATTATAGTAAAGATCAAGCAAATTCATACAGAAGAAATAATCATTGTATTCTTCTATGTAATATTTTTCCAAACCGCTGAAGAATGATCCTCCGGAAATAAAAAAGCTGATAATTTCATTTTCCCGATCATCGCCGATATAATATCCGTTTCCCGATTCCAGTCTGTTTCTTAAAGCGGACAGAACTGCAAAAAAATAAGAAAGATTTTCTGTATTCGCAATACCAGCTTCTGATAATTCATAATTAAAAGTTTTATCTTTATGATATTCATTTAAGTAAAAAGATAAAAATTCCAATTCCAGAGAAAGACGTTTATTCAGAAGTAATTTATAGCTTTTGTCACAATCTGCGGCAAGCTGTTCGCCAAGTTTATTTCCAGAAAGAGAGATTTTTTCATTTTCTGTAAAATTTATTTTCTTTACAATTGAATACCAATCCGCGCCGCTGAAAGTTGAATCGAAATCGCGCAGCTTTCCGTTAATATCGTCCGCAAACAGATATATACTGGCAAGACGAATATTTAGATCTAACTCAGAACCTTCATATACGTTATTCTGTAGTTCTGTCAGCGAAAGTATATCTTCATTATTTCCGTTAATTAAAATATTCAAAACGTATTCCGCGTTTTCCTTTTGTTCGGATAATGCCCATTTCATGCCGTAATCAAGAATATTTTTGTATGCTGCTTCTGCGCCGGTTTTTTGAAAATATTGATAATCATCAAAAATATATTTATACATGATTTTTAAATCTTCCAGCGCGAAACTTTCGGTGTTTGTCATACTAGCGGCAACATAAGCCAGTAAGTTCTGATTTAGTGCGTTTAATTTTTCTTCAGCTGACGCCAAATTTACAGCTAATTTATCCAATATTTTCTGTTGTTCTTGAATATCAATTCCTATATTATTCAACTTTTTAATTTCTGCTTCATAAACAGCAAGAGATTCGTTATATGCGGATTTTGCTTCCTCAAATTTACGTATCCCCTCATAATCTGTCATTCTTCCAGCATCAATTTCGTCGGCATAGGAAATAACAGCTTCCGCGATGGCAGTCTTTCTTTCCCAATAAGAAACAAGCGCTTTTGATTTAATAAGCGCTATTTGATATTCATCAAGGCAAAAATCTTCGTATGATGCGTCCATGGCGAGAATATCTTTTAATGCTCCTGTTCCGATAAGCTCGGCGTAATCCGTGAGAACCCTGTCTCTGACATCTAACGCTTTTTCCAAATATGAAGCGTATAAGTCATAAGATTTTTTCAGTTCAATAAACGAACTATTATCTGTTTTTTTCTGTTCATCTAACAGCCAGTTAATAAAATCAGGGTCAATAGGATTTTTTGTATTTTTACTGTCATATTGATTCAGCCAGAACTGAACGCTTTCTCTTGCGGTAATGGCCGCAGATGCGCAGATAAGGTACATATCGACCATGGCTTTTACCTTTGATACTCCCGCTCCCAATCGCATTTCCATATTAGCTTCAAATTCTTTTTTTGCTTCAGCAATGCTCTTTTCCAGATTTTCCGAAATATTCTTAAAAAGCTCCTCGCCGGAATGTAGTAAATCTTTTACTTTTAACTCCCATTTTTTGCGTTCTTCTTCAAATTGGTTAAAAGCGGCGATCCATGTTTCTTCTCCATTGGAAAATAATTTTAATGACTCCTGTTCCCATTCGATACGCCTGATAAAAAACTGTTCTTCGGCTTCTTCCCATGCTTTTAGACCTTTTTCAAACTGTTCTTTGTATAATTGCAGCCATTCTTCGCCCAATAATACCAGGTCTCCGGTGCCGGCGGATGCTTCTTCTATTTTTATGTTTAACTCTTCAATTTCTCTCGCACAGGCATCTTCTGTTTCTGTAATCAGTTTCTCTGTGAACATTCTGGCTGATTCTTCATCGCTTTTTTTTCGTAGACTCCAAATGTCTCTTGTGCGCCGGCTTGTGAATATACTTTCTTCTCTAACCGCGATATTTTCAAATTCGCGTTTGATATTTCCCGCTATGGATGCGCCTGCTTCATAAATAACATGTTCCATATTTTCGCGTAACTCTTCGGGAACATATGCCAAAAGTTCAGGGTAAAGACGAAGTATGGCATTATCAAAAGAATTGCCGTTTGATCGAATGTGATTGTTTATTTCGCTGCGCCATAATGATAAATCCCGTGAAAATTCTCTGCCTTCTTCACCATGACGTATTATGAGCGGATCGCCTGTATTGTCATCAAAGACAATGTTTCCATCATCATCCAGATGCCATGAATAATTTTTTTGAGTTTCGCCAAACTTGGCGGATAAATCCATTAATGCCTGTTCTGCTGCGCTGCTAAAAAAACGTCCAATGAGCCATTGTGAAAAGCGCTCTTCAAGTTCATCATTGCTCCATTTTTCAATTTGTTTTTTCGCTTCATTAAAAATCAACGGATTTTCATACAAGCCGGAGGCAATTAACTCCCATGTACATATAGCCTGAGAAATTCCCAATTTCGCTTCAGCAAGCCAGCGGTCTGGATTAAGCTCCCTGTCCGCCCTGCTGAAGTGACTGTCAAAAACAGCTCTGTTAAAGCCCCTGATTTCACCGGATGGCAAAGGAGGGTTTGGTTGTGCAAATACCGTTGAAGGTATCAGCCCGAAAACAAGAATCAACGTCAAAATGACGGCGATTGTTTTGTTTGTGAAATTATTTTTCATTTTTTTATCCCAAATCAAGTTTTGTATCCCGCTCAAGCGGAATAAGTTTTTGTTTTAATAGGTGTAAAAGATTCTTTAATAAAAAATAAAAGTGTTGGAATTATGGTTATTGAACAAAGAAAGGAGCTGGTTATTCCAAGTGCGCTTACAAGAGATAATGTTCGTATTAATGTGTTTGCTCCTTCTTTTAAAAACAGAAAAGGTATCGCTCCGGCGACCGTAGTGCCTGTGGTTGAAATTAGAGCGGGCATTTTTTGTCGGAGAGCCAGATAAATTCTCAAAGCTGTTTTTTTGTCCGCGCCTTGCATTTTTACCCGTAGTCCGTCCACGCACAAAACGGATGCGTTAACTGTCATTCCGCTGACTGCGATGAATGCGCATGCGACGGCGGAATTGTATGCGCTGCCTGACAAAGCAAGGCAAAGCGCTGGGATTGCCAATGAAACGGGAATTACTGAAAGTACAATAAGCGGGACGGTAAAAGATTCATTAATTGAAGCGATGATCATGTAACAGAAAACAACGGCCATAACAAGCGAAAGCACGGTTGCGGAAAGCTCTTCCGCTTGTTTTACGGCGTCCGGATCAAATTCCACAGAATAACCCGGCGGTAAATTCAATTTCTTAAAAGTTTCTTCAAGTTCCCGTTTGACCCGCCGCGGATCCATCGGTCGGGTTGTGATAGTGATAGATGCAGTTCTGCGCCGGTCAGTCCTCCTTATACTTGCCGGTTCAATTTCTTCTTTGATTTTCATGAGCGAATCAATCCGTAAAGAAGAAACAAGTATGCCCAAAGTGTCTTCTTTTGATTGGCGCATAACACCATCAGGCGTTTCGTAATTTACAAAACTATTCCCGCCGTTTGTTCTGATCCGCACATCTGTCTCGCCGGTTGAATTCATCTTTTTATACGCCACAGGTCCGTACACTCCCAGCCGGACTCCGGAAGCAGCGGCAAAAAAACTGGTTTTCGATTCTGCGAAAAGCTCGCGATCCGGCTGCAAAATCAGTTTTTTACCGCCATCTTTAAAATTAAGCACGCGTTCCCTAATCAGGGGATGACCGGCGCAAATATACGCCAATTCTTCGGCAAGTTCCCTGCATTTTTTATCCTCGTCGCCATAGATTTTTATTTCCCAATAGCGATCTTTTATTGAGTTTTCATGAAAAAACACAAAGCCGCCGGAAATCGGCGTTTGTTTTGCCAATTCTCTGACAAGGTGCGCCTGAGTCTGTTTTGGATCAAATGAAACAAGGAGCGAACCGGAACCGGTCCTTGCGCCGGTTTCAACATTTTTAATTCCTGTGTTATTCGCAAGTTTTTCTCCGTATGCGGCAAGCAGACGATCCACTTCTTCGGCAAGCAGTCCTCCTTCAAATTCAACCTGAGCGTAGACCGAATCCTCGGAACCAAAGTCTGCGGTATCAACGCCTTTTGCGAAAAGCGCGAGAACCGCCGCCGCAGTAAGCGCGAGGCAGGATGCTAAAACAAAAATCGGATAACGGACGCAGAATTTTATATTGACTGCAAGGAATCTGCACAAATGCCGTGAAAACCGCCTGTATGCTAATTTGAGAGCTGTTAGATTAATAAAAAAGTGATGTGAGGATTGAACATGGGAATTTGATCCGTTAGAGATTAATTGTGAATTTAAATTCCAAAGCAGCAGCGGCGGCAGGAGCGTAAGACTGATAACAAGGGCGGTTATGCTTATCACCGCGATAGCGCTCGCGATTATCCCCGATCCGCCGTCATTGATCGCCGAAATGGGAATGAGAGCGGCAACTGTTGTGGCTGTTCCCGCAATAAGCGGACCTGTCAATTCAGACAAAGAAAGTTTCGCTTCGATGTAATTTGTTGATTTTCTAAGTTTCTCCGAACAGAGAATGACCGCGTCAACCGCCGTGCCTACTCCTGCCGCGATTCCCGCCAGCATCAGCCTGTCCGGTGAAAAACAGGTTATTGAAAGAATCGCGATTGATAAAAGACAGATTAACGGAATTGCCATGGCGCAGATGATGCCGGAAATGTTTATACCAAAACGGTTTGTCGTGTTTTTTCCGCCGAGTAAAAAGCTGATAATTGCGACCATTACCGCGCCCGTTAATGCGGCGTTAAAGACCGAACGGAAAGCGACGGCTTCTTCCGCTCCAAGATCAGATAACACCGTAAATTCAAGCGGTAATGACAAGGCTGCTAACTCGCGTTTAATTTCAATGGATAATTTGCGTAAATCCGCGTCATGCCGTCCCATAATCGCTATACCAGCTGTCTTTCTGCCGTTTAACCTCGAAAGAATGTCCGGCATTCGTTCTTGTTCGGTAATAATTGCGATTTCCGAAAGTTCTATAAACTTTCCTTCTCCAATCGGAATAAGCGCGCCATTAAGTGAAGACGCATCGATTAATGTAGAATCGTATAATTTTGAATTTAATCCCGAATTGTCTGCTTTATCGTAACGACCGTCTACAGTGACGATGATTTCCCTGTTCTGCCGCACAACAGCTCCGCCTGAAAAAATTGAATCATTCATTCCAAGAACTTCAGCCACAGCCGATGGCTGTAAACCTGTAACGCTTAATTTTTCCTGATCAAGAATTATTACAATTTCCTTTAACCCAACCCCGGAGACTATAACTTCTCCCGCTCCGTCAAGACTTTCGAGTCTGGGTTTTACGATTTTTTCCAGCATTTGTGCGGCTGAAACATTTTCATTTACACTACCGGAGTTTTCGGTGATAACCGCCGCTGACCAGACGGGAATCCTTGAATTGTTGGAGCTTAAAATTTCAGGCCGCTGCGCCGATGGCGGAAGCGTTTCGTATACTCTTTGAGCCGCGTCTCGAACCGCTTCGTACCGTCCTCTTCCTCCGGGCTTAAAATGGATAAATACGTTTGAAAGGCTGTTTTCGCTGGAACTTTGAACGCTCATTACGCCTGAAATCGCGGAAAGGGCGTCTTCCAGAGGAATGGTTACGTTTCGTTCCATTTCCGCGGCGTCAATTCCGTAATGTCTGATTTTTACTACATAAGAACCTCCTGTTTTTTCTTTTATTTTTTCGCCTGAGTTAATAATGACGAATAACGATACTGAGCAAATTCCCGCCAGTATGCACAAACTCGCTTTTTTTCTTTTAAGCCATGAAACTGAATCTTTCATTCTGTTACCTCATCTTTACGAAGTTTCCATTTAAAAAACCGGATAAGAACGGGGGGAATCGCGAAAAGACTGAGCAATGTTGACGCCGTGAGTCCTCCCAGCATTGCCGCCGCCATGGATTTTTGCGAATTTCCCATAGGACTGAGTATCAGCGGCAGAAGAGCGAAAATAGTTGTCGCTGTTGTAATTAAAATTGCGCGTAACCTTTCGCGTGCTCCGTTGCAAACCGCGTCCGCCGGAGAGAACCCGCCGCGAATCTTTTCTTCGCTGATTTCAAAAAGAACGAGGCTGTTATTCACGACGAGTCCGAAAAGAGCGGTTAGACCAAGCACGGCGCCGGAATCAATACTTGTGCCTGTGATCAGGAAAGCCGGTCCCGCGCCGGCAAGAGAAAATGGAATGCTCATCATCAGGATCAACGGGAGAAGGAAGGATTCAAACTGAGCGCCCATGGTCATGTAGAGCAAAATCAGAACGAGGAAAACGTAGATTAAAAGCGAATTACGGTAACGGCTGAAAACAGATTCATCGGCTCCTGTAAACCACGGGAATCGCGCGGCAATTATATTTACAGCAGCAGTATTTTTTTTGTCCGCAGAAATATCCGCGTAGATGACATCGCTTCGGTCAAGCCGCGCAAGAGACGCCTCCGCTTCTCTGCGTTCTATTCTGCCCAGAGAGCCAAGGTACACGGTTTTACCTTGCGGAGTTTTCAGCGGGATTTGCTCCATCCAGTGAATGGGATCGCCGTCCGCTTTTTGTCCCGTTACGCGCACATCAATAGGTCTTCCTTCAATTTCCAGCCTTGAGGCGAAAACTCCTTCATTAAGGATATACAGGGTTTCCGCAATCTGCGCCGCCGACATTGAAAGGTAGGCGGATGCTTCCCTGTTTGGGTATAAACGCAGTTCGGGTCTCTGCCCTTGGGGTCTGAAATTTGCCTCAATTGACGCCGTTTTCAGCTCATTTTGTGCGATTTCCGTACGTTCTTGCAGTTCTTCGCGATCTTTCCCCTTGATTACAAAACTGCGCTGCGCCGAAAGACCAAGCAGGACTTCCGTTCTGCCCTTTGGAAAATAAGCCGAAAACTGTATTTGTCCGTAATGTTCAAGAGCGGAGTTAATTTCAGCTAACGCACTTTCCGGCTTTACCCCCCTCTCAATCATGCAGCGCAGGATAAGTTCTTCCTTTCTGTAATCAATGTCCGCCCTGCGGAATACGTCTTCTTCTTCCGCTCCGGCTCTTCCGTAGACAGTTTTTACGGACGGCAGCCCTGATACAATACTGGAGATTTCTTTTCCTGTAACGCCCGCTGTTTCCGGCAGAGTTCCAGGAGGGAAAATCACCGAAATCCAAACTTCTTCCGCTTCGTCCGGATTAATAAAAACTACCGGCCGCATAAAAAGTGTTAACGCACCTGTGATCGTTAACAATGCGGCGGCAATAAAAATTTTTTCCGGACGGTGAAGTAGAAACGAAAGAAGGTGAGCGTATTTTTTTTCAAGGCTGCCATCGCTAAAAACTGACTTTATTTTTGAGAAGATATATTTGTTAGCTGTCAATGAAGAGCCAAAAGACAGCCTGTAAAGAGAGGGAAGGCAAAATTGCGCGTAAAACCAGCCGAAAGTTACCGAAGTAACCAGGGCGGCGGCAATATCGCCAAAGAGACTGCCCAAGGGACCGGGCAGCATGATGATAGGCGCAAAAACAAGCGCTGTAGTAAGCGTAGAAGCGACGCTTGAACCGGCAATCGAAAAAGCCTTGTTTCCTATTTCTTCCGGCAACGGTACCGAATCCCCTTCCCCAAAAGACCGGTGAAGAAGGTCAAGAACAATAACGCTTATATCGGAAACAAGTCCAATTCCCATAGCAAGCCCGCAAAGGCTCATGCTGTTCAGCGATTTTTCGGTTATGGATAGAACACAAATGCCAGCTGCGGCTGAAACGGGAATCGAAAGCGCGGCAAGCAGGCTGTATTTAAGGCGGCGGATAAAAATCAACAGTACGGTAATTACCGCCGCCGCGCCAAGACCTGCTGAAATTAAAAGACCTGTTATGCCCGCGATGAGAGATGGAGAAGAATCCGTTACAAGCTTTATTTGCGCGTCACGCGAGAAGAGAGAAGCCGCCTCATCAAGAGTTTTTCTTATCTCCCTTGACAGCCGCAGCGGATCAGAGCCGGGTCTGCGGAAAATTTCCAGCGCGGCGGCTTCTTTTCCGTCAAAAACGAATATGCTTTCCCGCCGCGCGGAAGCTGAATAAATCTCTCCCGCGTCCTGCGTTCTTAAAACGCCGTTGCCGGCGGGAAGGATCAACTGTGAAAGAGAAGCCGCCGAATCGGGTTTTCCTGAGCTTACAACAACCAGTTCCATGTTTCCGTCGCGGGCGTTTCCGGCGGGAATGTCGGCGGTTTCCCGCGACAGAAGTTCCACAAATTCGGAGGGACGAATCCCAATGGCGGCAAGACGCGGCACATCCAGCGAAATGCGCTCTTCGGCGATTTCTCCGCCCACAAGAACAACAGAGCCTACCCCATCAATCCGCCGAAGCCGGGCGCGAAGTTCGTACTCGGCAAGTTTACGCGCAAATTCGGCGTTTCCGTTATGTGAACTTATCGCAATCACCGCGTGCGGCTCATTTGCGGAGTCGCCGGATGTTACGGCGGGCTTGCGCACGCCTTCGGGGAGTCCCGGATACACCGCGTCAACCGCTTCGCGGACAAGAACCGCAGCCGCCATCGGATCTGTTCCCCAGCGGAAATCCATGCTGATAAGCGACCGGTTGTCACGCGAAACGCTCCTCATTTTTTCGAGACCTTTTATCGGAGACAGACCGTCTTCAAGCGGAATTGTAACCAGCGTTCTTATTTCGTTAGCCGCCATGCCGGGATACACGGTTTCCACTGTTACACGCGGCACTGAAAAATCCGGCAGCCGGTTGACAGGCAATGTAAAGATTGAGAAAACAGCCGCTATAATTAATGCCGCCAGAATCATGATGACGGTTACCGGACGGCGGACAAAAAGATTGATTAATCCGTTCATTGTTTGCCTACTTTACCAGCGAGATACTGAGTGTTTTATCGTTTTTGTTGCCTAAATTGTCTTTCAGCCCTGCCGCAATTTGAAAATTTATTACGCCAAAATTAATTGAATTGGTAAGGATGCCGGCAATTTCAAGACGTTCGTATTCTTCCCAGCCAAGTTGAGGTTCGGGAATGGAGAAATTGGCGGTCTTTACCCGGCGTGGAGAAAAAGTCAGTACATTATTGCTGGTCTCAATCCTAAAAAGTTCCATTAATGAAAACGGATCGATTGAAGCTCCCTCGGCGGTTGTAAAATACAACTCGATCAATGTTTCAATTTTTTCTCCTGAAGGATAATTTTCATCCGTTATGTGAAATATATTGAACAAAGAATCTTTTCCGAAAGAAACCGGGTTGTAATCCGTTCTGTTTTCCGGCGCCATAGGTATTCTGATTCCCGCAAGCTCAGGCGGTTTTGAATATTTTCCATTGGCAAAAATTCTGTAAATATATTCATTTTTACTCTCATTACCGCAGTTGTCTTTTACGCCTGGTTTTAATCTGAAGGCAAATCTGCTTTCATGAACCGGTATAGTTTCAAAGCGAAAAATAAATTCCGTTTTATAGCCGATTGCGGTTTCCATTACGAGTCCTGAGGCATCTTCAACATTCATGGAATTTTTTACCGACAGACCGTCCACAGGCTCGGAAAAAACTAACAGGAGGCGATCTTCTTTTTCCCAGTCCGGGTTTTCCGCAGGTAGTTCCCATCCGCCGATATAACCTTTCACGTTGGGTTCAAGCCGGATTATTTCATCGTTTTTTGTAATCCGGCTGGCGTACAGCAGAACGGGTGATTCATTATCAGTACTAACGGTGAAAACGCTTGTGAAATCGTTCCTTATATTCATACCATTGTTATCTGTCAATGAAGTGGAAAAACGAATTTCATAGCGTTTGTTTTGCGTCCATGGTTCGGACGGAGTAAAAACAGCCGATTTGCCCGCGTCTTCCAAACGCCACAATCCTGCCATTGACGGATTGAAATAAACATTGTCGTATAACGTATGTAATGGAACGGGTATGGAAAAAAGAAGCCGTACCGCCGTCCGCGGATCGTCTATTGTTTCGTAATTTGAAGGATAATGTGAAATCAAAACAGGTCGTTCGGAACCGGGTCTTGTGGTAAAATTACGGTCAAACGCCGAATCCATGGAAAGCCCTTCGGTGTCGCTTGCTTCGGCTGAAAGACTTAAACTGTAATCGGAATTATTTTCCAGGGGCGTCAACGGCGAAAATATCATTTTTTTGCCCTCCCAAAGAAAAACGCCCCTAACGCGCCCGCTGTCTCCAGTCAAAGAAAAACGCCGTTCCACGCTGCTTCTGTCCGGCGAATGAGAAAAATTCAACGATACTGATATTTTTTCCGGCTCTGGATGATAACCTTCGCCCGGACTCCATGAAATTACTTCAAACGGCGAAGATCTCAATATATCGCATGAATTAAAAGAAATTATTATAATTAAAAATAATTTGCATAATTTATTCATTTATAACCTCCAATAAGACGGATATATCTTCATTCATGTATATTCCTTCGCTCGAACTAATTCCGCTCCTGCCGCCGGGAATTATCAATTTGTAATAATGCGGCGTATCGTTGCTTCCGGCGTCAAAGCCTTCCCAATCGATTTTAAGACAGTAATCTGAAATCCAATAAACATACTCAAGAGCGGCAGGATCGATGGTTCTTGGAAAAAACGAATTAATTGAAATTTTTAACGGCGTATTCCGCTTCTCTTCTTCGCCGAATCGCAGTGAAAAATTGATAATAAACTCCAGTTTTTTGACCGCCGGATCAACAGAAACTGTCAGCAAATTATTTGAAGAAAAATCATCAATAACATAATCACCGTTGATATATATTGAAAAAATTTTCAGTAATGGAATATCAGGAACAAAGTTGATTCTGTAATCTTCGCCGATTTTCAACCCCTCGCTGTCCTTTGTGTCGCCTGAAATTATCAAAGTATATGCCGTTGCCGGTTCGGGATTTTTTGAAAAAATGTAGACAATGCTCTTTTCGGACAGATATTCCGCTCTTCCGGAAAGAGACGGTTCAAAGCGCAAAGAGCGAATAACGTTTTCGCTCATAACTTTGTTGAATTCAACGCCGATTCCATTTCCAAATCTTAAACCTGTTTCAATGTTCGCGCCGGTAGGAAACCATCCTCCATCGGAATTTAATACCGGAAAAACTCTCTGCACTTTTGGCAGAGTTTGATCAAGATTGGTAAAGAATTGACCCGAATATGCTTTCGGCAGAGGCGCTCCGTCGCGGCTTTTTGCGCTTTCTTTTAAACTCCATCTGTATTGCGACCAGGGAGACAGAGCCTTGTCCGGTATAACTTTGAGTATCGTATCGTCAGCTAACCACTCAAAAGTTTTCCCGCTGATTCCTTCAAAAGTAAGCGCGGATTCTGTCGTAAGCCTGTTCATAGAACGCGAGAAATGAAGTTCAATAATAATATCATTTGTTCCTGTTGATTCGCCTTCTCCCGGACTGAACAATTTAAGCGCCGGCGGATTATTCCTGTTGATTGCGTAAAACGGAATGAAGCGCTCAACTTTTTGCTCTCTTCCGTCAACTGTTTGTAACATTCCTGAAAGACTCAAAGAATAGCGGATTCCCGCTGTCCAGCCCGCCACCGGCACAAAGTAAAGAGCATTGCCATCCCAGAATTTATCTCCGGTTACTACGCCAGTGTCGGAGCTGACCTGCAGAATTCCCTCAGTATCATTTTTTTTCATTTCTGTATCAAATCTGAGTTTTACAGGAGTGAACGCTTCAGCTAACAACGAATCCGGTTTATCAGGCTCTATGCTCATTCCTATCGGACGGAGATCGGCAAAATCGCACGATATTGATATTATTGCGCATAACATAACAATGGCAGTTTTAGTCCGCAAGCTCGGCATGAGTTCCCTCCCTTAAATCCGTATCCGGTTTTAACACGATCAGTTCGCCTGCGGTAAGACCCGCTGAAATTTCCCGCTCCTCGCCGTGCGCTGGACCAAGGGAAATTTTTCTTTCAGAGAGAACGCTGCCGTTGATAACAAAAACGCTGCCATCGTTGTTTTTGGGGTTGAAAATCGCCGATCCGGGTATGCAAACCGCCTGTCTTGGAGGGCCGAGAGTCACCGTAACGCGGGCGAACATTCCCGGTTTTAACCTACCCGTGTCCGAAGCGCCCGCCGTATCCTTTAAAAGCGCCCGAACAATGAAACTAAGGCTCTGGCTGTCCGCCTGCGGATAAACCAAATCCACAATACCGTCCCGGTTTTCGCCAGTTCCGTCTATTAAAACGGAAGCTTTCATTCCTTTTTCAATCCGCAGAGCGTCTTTTTCGCGCACGGGAAAAATTGCGTATAACGAAGCTGTGTCGATAAGGCTTAAAATTTTATCCTGAAAACGAACCCTCTCTCCCTCTTCCAGATAACGCGCTCCCACTATGCCGGCGGCGGGACTTCTTACCGTCAAATCGGCGAGCGCGATGTTGGCGGAAGCCAGTTCTTTTTCCGCCGCCTCAAGCCTTGCCTTGGACGCTTCCATCTCCGCTCTTAAGCTTGATGTCATAAGCAGAACAAGCGCATTTTGCCGTTCTATTTCGTCTAACGGAACGGAAATTCCCGCCATGATAAGGTCCTGATCGCGGCAGCCGATTTTTCTGATTTCAAGTTCTTTTTCCATTAATCGAATCTGCTCCCAATCCGTATCAAGGCTGAAACGGCTGACAAGAATAGCCTCTGTATGAATGCCTCCCGCTTCAAAAAGAGTCTCCTGATTTTGATGTTTACGCTTGTTTTCTTCCCATCTTCGTTTGGAGAGAACAAGCTCCGATTCTATTTTTTCAAGAGAACGAAGCTGGGCTTCGGCCTGAAACATTCCTTCCAGCAGTCTTGAATTCGCCAAATTACACGCCGCCAACGCCTGAGAATAGTTGTTTTCCGCTCTTTCAACGGCAAGATTAATTTGAGGATTTTCCAACAGAACCGCCACGGCTCCCTGCCTTACAAAATCTCCTTCGCGAAAATAAATTTTTTTAATCACGGCTTCCTGCGGAGAGGCGATATCCACCTTGCTCAGAAACGAAAGACTTCCAAAACCAGAAGCCTCGTCCGGCAGTTCACGGACAACCGCGGTCGTCCATTTTACTTTTCTCGCTTCATCATTCCGGTTCGCGGATTGTTTCGCGCACGAGAAAAGAACCATTACAGTCAGATGAATGGCAATTAACATTTTTACTTTCATAAGTCACTCCTTGATTGTGATGATTTTATTGAAGCGGCAAACTCAATCAGTTCGCCTGGTCTCATATCCAGAAATTTTTCCAATTCGCGTTCTGCTTCCAGCAGGGCGGTCGCCGCTTCTACAGCCGTAATCTCCCTTTGAGTTTGTTCGAGCATTGTTTCCATCAGCTCTAATCTTGTAATCTGCCCAAGTTCAAGCCTTAACTCTTCAATGCGGCAGCGTTCGGCGGAAAGAGCGGCGGCGTCAAGGGCGAGAACGCGCTTTTTTTCGGCAAGTCCGCATTTTTCCAACGCGTTAGCTGCTATGCGCCCGATCCTCTCATAAATAATGCTGTAATTTTCCCGTTCCAAAGCCAGCGCAAGTTGAGCTTGTTTTTTCCCGAAGCTTGCCGCCGGATCGGGCAGAGGAGTTAAACTATTTTGAACCGCCGCTGTTTTGTCGTAAGGAGGCTCCCAGCCAGCCTGCGCGCCGAAGCGGTTTTGAAACCATGGACTCGAAAACTCAACGTTTATTCCGACCGACCAGTTATGGCGCGTTAGTGGGTAATTCTGCCCGCTGAGTCCGAAACTGCCGACCAGTTTCAAAGTGGGCATCCATGAATTGGACGCGTATTTCAGTTCCGCTTGTTTTTTTGTTATTGAAAAACGCGCGTTTATTAAATCGGGATTCCTTTCTTTTGCAAGAGACACGGACGCCTCAACGGAAGGAAGCGCGATGGAACGGTTAACATCAACTTTTTCCGCAAGGACGGGCAGAGACTCAAGCCCCAAAAGTTCCGCGAATTGCCTTTCCATTTCAATTAGGTCAAGCTGAATAGAAAAAATGTTGAGTTTTGCGTCGGCAAGATTAATGTCGGCGTTCGCAAGATCTACAGGCAGCGCAAGTCCCAGAGTTACTTCCTGATTCAATATTCGCCGCTGTTCTTCAAGAAGCGTTAAAGCTGTTTTTCTGATTTCCAGTATCGCTCTGGAAGACAATACATTCCTGTACGCCGCAATAGCCGACTCCGCGATTTCCAGCGCCATCCTGTCCAACTGCGAAGAAGAAAGAGTGAGCTCCATCCGCTCAAGTTTTCTGGACATTGAAGTTCTGCCGCCGTCCCAGACAAGCTGTTCAACGCTTATTCCGTAATTTTTTAAAAATGAATCGGCGCCTAATTCCTGCAAACGATCGTTTTCCGATACGCTCAAATTTAATTGCGGAAGATAGGAACGAAGCCCCCACATCCACGCTCTTTCCATGAGAGACTGTGAAGCGCGCGCGTGCCTGAGTTCGGCGGAATACGCGATTGACAGATCAGCCGCGTCCGCAAATGTCAGCGGACGCAAAGAATAGCCGTCGGCGCAAGCTGCGGCGGTTATAAGCAGAAAACAAGCGCAGCGGATAATTATCGCGGTTAACCTGCGCATTTTATTTCCGTCCTTCGTACGCGGCAAGTTCTTTTGCCGCATTTTTTATTGCCTTTTCCAGAAGCCGCCCGATGGTTTCGGAAGATGAAAAACTTTTTTCTCCCGTTGCGACAACTCTTCCGACTGCCGCCGGAAGTTTCCTTTCATTAACCGGATCGCCCGCCTTGGGCGCATCCTTGTCAGCCCAGATGCGAACTTCCACCGCCAGAGACCTTTTAGTCCTCCAGCCCAGATTGAATTCTCTTTCCCTTGCCTGAATTTCCGCGGCGTAAGCCGGTCCCTTTTCGGCGGCTACAACCATACGTCCGCTGTTCCAAAAATAAAGCGGAGCGAGAGCCGTAATTTCCCTTTCGACGGAATCCCAGCCGCCGGCTCTGTCAACCTTTATGCCGATAAGAGTCAACGCTCCGCCGGTTTCTTCAGGCGCGTCTTCCGGAATCAGCCACGTCTGGCTTACGCTGTAATTAAACGGCAGCGCTTCGCATGAGATCAGAATCCCGGCGAGAGTAAATAAAAACATTTTAATTAAAAAAAGTTTTTTCATAACATTGCCTCCTTAATTCGATTTTCAAGATTGGTAATTGAGCGCAGCAGCGGAGTGTCCCATGGAAGCATCGCTTTCGCGCGGCTTAAATCTTCCAGCGCTTCGCCACCCCTGCCCGCTATCCAGCGCAGTCTTGCCCTGTCCAGCAGAACCATAGCGCTTTCGGCGGAAAGTTCAGCGGCTCTGTCCAGCAGAATTGCCGCATCGTCATTTTTTCCCGCATCGCCGGCAAGTTCCGCCGCAAGCCGCAACACGCGGATATCCTGCGGATTGTCAGCTAATAGAGATTCCGAAATCAGAACCGCGCCGTTCGCGTCGCCTTTTTCGCGGAGAATTCTTACAAGGTAAAGTTTTGCTTCATAAGACGAAGGACGTATTTTCAGCATCCTGCGGCATGATTTTTCCGCGCTCTCAAAATCGCCGCCGAAATATTCTGCTTTGGCGCGAAGTATTAAAGCGGGCGGAAATTTTTTCATGTTGCGCAGAATATCCGTAGTTTCGCCGAATTTTCCCTGAGCGTACGCCTCTGAAGCGCGGGTATAGAGACGGATTGTGTCATTGTCCGGCACTTTGCCGCCGCCGCACGCGGAGAAGATCATCGCCAGAAAAAGAAAAGTAGAAAAGTTAAATTTCATAAGCAACTCCTGAAAAAAAAATTAGTTACCCCTAATACGGTGCGTATATGCATGCTGCTTACCCGAAGCGAATTTTTTTTGAAAATATTTTTGAAATATTTTTTCCCCTTCAGGCAAGCGCCAGTCATCTGCGAACCGTAATAGGGGTATGAAAAAATTAACTTTTTTGGCTGCCGGATTTCTGTGCGCCGCGGTTCTCTTTGCGCAAAACTCTGAGCCCGAACCTGCGCCTGCGCCGGAAGCCGAACCTAAACAGCTTTTCTTCAACTGGTCGCTGCTCTGGAGCGGCTTGTGGGAGGCGAAAAGCGTTTCCGTTTCGGACGACGAGGAATCTTCGCTGAGAGGAACTCTTCATAACAGGTGGGAAGCGAAGCTGGATTTTCTTCCGCCGTCTCTCACACTGCGGTTTCAGGTTTTGGACAG
>JGI24698J34947_10000161_pt1 | contig 25689 bp, 20 predicted proteins | sample TergutMp193P3_FD_34947 | JGI IMG/M metagenome (IMG submission 34947) | reverse complement strand
AAAGGCCAAGCCAAAAACTGAATCCGCGGCCGCCAGTAATAATGAGCAATAACCTAACAACCAAGCCAGACGAGAGGTAACACGATGCCAAAACTCAAAACACACAAGGGCGCCGCAAAGCGCTTCAAGAAAACCGGAGGCGGCGCCTTTAAGCGCGGTTGCTCCCACCAACGCCACATCCTCACCAAAAAAGCCAGCAAGCGCAAGCGCCAACTGGACATGGGACGCATGGTTGACAAGGCCGATCTGGGCAGGGTCAACGAGATGCTACCTTACGCGTAAGGCTCACGCAAAGGTTTCGGCAAAGCCGGAGACTGCGGAATGAATAGCGTGGGCGTCAGCCTCACACTCTCTTTTATTCCGCTCATCACGAGAAAAACCTTGATTTTAAGTATTCCGCAACACATAAACCCCGGTGATTCGTCACCCCCGACGTGGCCCGTTAAAGCCCTAAGGCTGCCACCAGGAAAGGAAATAACATGACTCGTGTAAAACGTGGTTTCAAACGCGTCCAGCGCCGCAAGCGAATGTTGAAATTCGCCAAGGGCTTTTACGGAGCTAAGTCGAGGCTGTACCGTTCAGCTAAAGAGGCCATTGACCGCGCTCTGAAATATGCCTACAGCGGCCGCAAAATCCGCAAGCGCGATTTCAGGAGCCTCTGGATTGTCCGCATCAACGCCGCCTGCGGCCTTAATGGCATCAGCTACAGCCGTTTCATGGGCGGATTGAGAAAAGCCAATGTTTGTTTAGACCGCAAAGTCTTAGCCGACATAGCCGTCCGTAAGCCTGAGGCCTTTACCAAGCTGGTGTCTGTGGCCAAAGGCTGATCTGCCGGCATCTCTGACATTCCTGGTTGCGGAACGCGGTTTTGAACCGGAAATGCTATTCCTCATCATATCAAGCCCTTGTCTTAAAATCCTTCCCAACCCATCCCTTTGCCGCTAAAAGCAACAAGGGCGTGATTATGGCTATCAGGCCGAACATCAGCCACATCGGGCCTGTGTTGGTGGGGCCTTTTGCAGGGCACCATCTGGTTAGAGCTAGGCCTGAATATAGCGGCACAAGCATTTTTGTGAGGAACCAGGGAAACTGGGCTACCCCCATATAAGCGCCGGTTCTGCCCTCCGGGGCTATTTCGGCGGCGTACTGCAAAAACCTGGGCTGCCACATGGCCTCGCCAATGGACAGTACCAGGATATAGGCAAAAAGCCCCAATACAGTTGGGCCGGCGGCCAGCAGAAAGGCGGGCGCGGCCATGACGGCTGTGCCAAGAACCATCATGTTATACACCTTAGCCCTCACGCTCAGGGCGGCTACTATTGGGCACAGTATAAAAATCAACAGCGAGTTAAGGCTGGCGGCCGTTTCAAAGTTGTTCCCCACCCAACCGCCGGCGTATGCCCTGGAGACATACTGGGGCATTATGAGCCAGGTGTAAGCAAACAGGGTTTGAGCGGGTATCAGCGAGAATATAAAGAAACTGAACTTGGGATCAGCCAGCGGGTGATTTTTAAGCCAGTTAATGGTCTTTGCGAAGCCGGAAAGCCGCTCCCGCTCCCTATCCCCTAACTCCCGTTCCCTGTTCCCCGATGCCTGTTCTCTGACCCCTGACGCCTGGCTTTTTTCCAGAGTCCTTTTAGTGAGCAGCGCCGCCAGCCCGGCGATGCCCAGGGCGCTGACCATGGCGAAAAAGCCTATAGCGCCCCTGATGCCAACGGCGTTTCGCACGGGACTCATAAAAGCGGGGAGCCAGCCGCCCAGGTTCATGATGGCGTACAGCATGGCAAAGGCCATGCCCGAAGTAGCTGCGGTGGTGATGGCGCGCGCGCCCGCGTAAATAGCGGGCTGGTACATGCCATATCCGAGCACCACCAGGATAATTCCAAGCGTGGCGACCAGATTGAGGGTAGAAAACAGCGAGCCTGTCTCAAGGCCCAGGCCAGGGGATAAACTGAGCGCCGCCCTGCCAACGCACATTAGTATCAGCGCGATGAACAGTGTTCTGCGAAGCCCCCACTTATCCACGCGGCTGCCAAAAAAGAGCATGGAAAAGGTGATGCCCGACGTCATGACGCCAACCATCCAGCCGGCGCGCTGGTCGTCCAGCTTAACGTACTCGTTGAAAAACATGGCCAGATAATAGAGCGTGCCGAAGTAGGCGAAGCCCTCTATCAGATAGGTAAGATTCAAGGCCCAGAGCGCCCTGGGCGCTCTTACCAGGTCAACAAAGGGCTGGGTGATTTCTTTCAGGGGATATATTTTTTGTGCGGCGTCGGGCGTTGTTCCTGTCAAGACGGGCCTGCCTTGTAGTAGTAGAACAGTTTACACCAATTCAACTTTGAAAAAGTTGAATTGGCGCGGAGCGCGCAGTCTGCGCCTTTCGTTCCGCGAGCCGCCAAAGGCGGGGAGCGAAACGGACGCGGACGTCGCTTTGTAAGCTACAGGTTGCATCTCAAAGTTGAACCGCATCAGCCTTTCAAGTTTGCTTACTATTATGCAGAGATAATTGCAAAACCTCATGGAAACGATGCAAACTCGAGGTAATTGCAAAACCTCCGACTTTGCCAGAAACGCGGGCGTCAGACCCCCTTTTTTCAGTAACTGTCACGCTGGCTTGCAATGTTTCCAGAGGTTTTGCAATTACCTCACTCTTCAATTTTTATTTAGAAACGGAATGACAACTGATAACTTAATATACTGCATTCAATTCTTCTTGAACGCGGCTTGCTACTCTATTCTCAATGTCCAAAACAAAATCCAAGCCTAACGCCGAACTCGTCCGCCTTTATTTCGCGGCGGGGCTGGTTGCGGCCAGCTATACCTTTTTCAGGCTATATAAGCTGCTTAGTTACTCGGAGGCTAATGTTCACGGCGTCAGCCGCTGGGGCGGGCTGTTGGCTCTGGGCCTGGCCAACACGCTGGTCATCGGCCTGATTATCTTCATGGTGGCCAGGGCGCTGGCCAAGATTTACCTTGAGCGGCGCAGCGGGATTCTCGGCGCCAGGATACGCACCAGGCTCGTGATTGCCTTTTTGGCCGTGGGCATAGCCCCCAGCGCGATGATCTTTATCCTGGGGCGGCCTTATATTCTGAAAAACGTCGAGAGGTGGTTTGCCCCTGAAACGGAGCGCATTATCAGGGATGGCGGCGAAATTTCCCGCATGTACAAAAATGAGCAACTGACAAGGGTTCGGCGTGAGGCCGAAATCGCAGCCAAGCTCAATCAGACGCCGCGTCAGGCTTTATCTGAATTTGACCTGGACTTTTGCTCAAACCTGGAGCAGACAGCCGTAAAGAGCGGCCTGGCCGCGCCTTTACTCAGGACGGACAGCGAGGCGTGGACGATTGACGCCGATCTTAACGGCACTTGGTATTTGGGCCGTCATGGCGCCTGGGTTGCGGGAAGGCTGGCGCCCAGGGATGTTCAGGACAGCTTGGCCAGGCTCCAGAGGCGCCAGGAAGAGGCGCGGCAAATCAGGGAATTGGCTAACATCCTGGTTGGATTTACCGATAACGTCCTGCTCTTTTTGACGCTGCTCACCATTTTTGCCGCCGTCTGGACAGGGCTGACACTATCCAGAACCATCGCCGAGCCTGTGCGCGCCCTGGCAAAAGCGGCGCAGCGCGTTGGAATGGGAGACCTTGAAGTGGCGCTGCCCGAAGAAGGTGAAGACGAACTGGCCCTTTTGTCGCGCAGCTTTAACACGATGACCCGGGACCTTAAAACAGGCAACGAAGAGATCAAGCGTCACGCACAGCGCATAGACAGGCAGCGAGCCTATTTGAATGAATTGCTGGACGCTCTGCCCGTTGGAGTGCTCTCCATAACCGCAGGGGGACGTTTGCGAACCTGCAACAACACGGCCCAATCCTGGCTTGCCATGGAGTCATTTGATCCAGAAGGCAATTATTGGAACGACACGGCCTGGCGTTCCCGCTCAGGCGAACTGCCCGACCTATTAGACCAGGTGCGGCAAACGGCCAAGCCTCACCAGGAGGAGTTGAGGATAGGAAGCGAGGGGGAGGGGCGGCCCGTCAAGGCGATGATAGTTCCCCTCTCAGGCGGCGGCGGATTGGCTGTATTGGAGGATTTAAGCCTTTTAGCCCAGGCCGAAAAGCGCGCCGCCTGGCAGGAGGTTGCCCGCAGGATGGCTCATGAAGTCAAAAACCCGCTGACGCCGATAAAACTGACCGCCCAGAGGCTGGCCCGAAGGGTAAGGGAGGGACGCCTGGAGCCTCAGACCGTTTCTGAAGGCGCCGAAACCATACTCACAGAAGTGGCTAGCCTTGCCCGGCTGGTTGACAGCTTTACACATTTTGCCAAACTGCCCGCGCCCCAGCCGACTCCGTGCGACGCGCGCGATCTGGCGCGGCAAGTACACTCGCTCTATGTTTCATCCCAGGAAAAAGCCGAACTAAAATTACTCCTGCCAGATGATCCCGTACCCGTAATCTGGGATGGCGACATGGTGAAGCGCGCGCTGATCAATTTTACGGACAACGCAATCCACGCCATTCAGGACAAGGGAAAAATCACGCTGGAAGTAAAACCGGCGGGCAATAGGGTATTGCTCTCCGTCAGGGACAACGGGCCTGGGGTGCCTTTAGAAGTAAGGCCCCACTTGTTTGAGCCTTACTTCAGCACAAAACAGCGCGGCACGGGGCTTGGCCTTGCCATAGCCAGAAAGATAGCGGAAGACCACGGCGGGTCCGCTAACTACGAAGCCCTGGAACAAGGCAGTATGTTTTATTTGGAACTGCCTGTTGAAGCGGAGAGCGGAAAATAAATAAGGGATCGGCGCGTTGCGCTACGGTTGCAATCAGCTCTGTTTGTTTTCGTTAAAAATCCCATCAAACTCTGAACGCTTTGCCATGGCCGCCTGGCATGTCAGATTCATCTGTACCGGCGTGACGCTTATAAATCCGTCATGAACAGCGTCGGCGTCCGCGCCCTTTTCTTCCACGTACTCAGGGCCGCCATCGCCGCCTATCCAGAAATAAGGCTTGCCGCGAGGGTCTAAACGGCGCTCCATCAGGTCATAGTATCTGCGCCTGCCCTGGACGGCCATGCGGAAGCCCTTTGGTTCACATTCCGGGAAATTGACGTTCCAAATCGCGTCCGGCGGCAATTCAAATTTTTCCCAGTTATCCAAAAAGCGCTCCAGCCACGGTAGAGCGGCTTCCAAATTTCCTTGCCGGTGCAGCGAAAAGGCCGCGCTCCTCACGCCCTGCAGGCGGCCTTCAAAGGCTGCGCCCACGGTGCCTGAGTACAGCACGTCTTCGCCGAGGTTAAGGCCCCAGTTAATGCCGGAGAGTATCCAATCCGGCGCTCTTTCAAGGATATAGCGGACGCCCGTAAGCACGCAGTCAACAGGCGTCCCGTCACAGGCATACCTGTCCGGCGCTATTTCTTCCACGCGCAAAATATTGTGTACTGACATGGCAGAAGAGATAGCCGACCTGTTTCTGTCAGGCGCCGCCACAACGGCCCTTCCGTAATTAGAGGCAACCTTTACAAGCGTTTCAAGCCCAGGCGCCCAGAAGCCATCGTCGTTGGTCAAAAGAATGAGTTTGTCCGCCATGCTGTCAGCTATATTTTATCCAGCGCCTGTTTCAGATCTGATATCAGGTCGTCAACGTCCTCCAGGCCAACGCTCAGGCGTATCAGGTTTTCCGTTATGCCCGACTTGATTTTTGCTTGCGCGCTCATGTCCGAATGGGTCATTGAGCTTGGGTGTTGAATCAGAGATTCTATGCCGCCAAGGCTCACGGCCAGCTTTATGTGTACCGTCGAGTTCAGGACGCGAAAAGCCTCGGCTTCGCCGCCCTTTACCGTAAAACCAATCAGGCTGCCCGTACCCGTAAATTGTTGCTTGCACAGTTCAACCTGACGCTCCCCCATGCAATTCAGCCCGGGATAGGCCACGCGCTCTACCGATGGGTGCTTCAGGAGTAATTCCACTATTTTCAAAGCGCTCTTTTGCTGATTTTCCATCCTCAGCTGGAGAGTTCCCAGAGAGCGGAGTATCAGCCAGGCTGTGTCCGGATCAGACGTAGACCCCAGTATCGTCCGATAGCCCTTGATCTGGGCCATGAGTTCCCTGCGCCCCATGGAGATACCCGCGACAAGGTCGGAGTGACCGCCAAAGAACTTTGTGGCCGAATATAAAACAATGTCGGCGCCCATCTTCAAAGGGCTGGAAAAAATCGGCCCCATAAAGGTGTTGTCAACCATGACCAGTATCCGGCGGTCATTGGCGGAGTATTTTTTTGCTATGGCCACTGCGCCCGGCACGTCGCAGACAACCATCGTGGGATTGGCCGGGGATTCCAGGTATATGACTTTAATCGTGGGGTCATTTTTTACCAGGTCTTCTATGGCCTCCAGGTTTGCGTCAGCAGGGAAGGTCCTGGTTTTTATGCTGAATTCGGGAAGCATGGCCCGGAAGAAGTGCTCTGTGCCGCCATAGACGGGGTCGCTGAATATAAGCGTGTCCCCGGGCTTTAGAAAGGTTAAACAGGCGCAGCTGATTGCGCCCATGCCGCTTGCGAATAGCGCCGCTTCATCGGCGCCGTCCCAGGCCGCGCATTTTTCTTCCAGAATTTCTATATTCGGGTTGTTGACCCGGGAGTATATCAGCGCCGGACTTTCGCCTGTTTTTGCGGGAGACTTTCCGTACGCGATTTCAAAGGCCCGCTTGCCTTCTTCGGCGTCTTTAAAAAGAAAGGTTGAAGTGCGGAAGACAGGCGGGATCGCCGCGCCCTCAGAGCGCTGGGGGTCGTAGCCCTTGCTGAAAATAGCGGTCTGTGGCTTTGCGTGTGGATCGCTGGACATTTGGCCCTCCAATGTCAAGGATACAACAAATGTTATGTGTTGGATGTATAATATGCCATAGGTTGAAGAGTCAGCGCATCTTGCCTCTTTCTTCGTCTTTGCGAAAGTTTCAAAATACCGCGTTTTAGCTTTTATGGTTCCCCAAAATCCTTTCCCTGACGCGTTTTGAAGCTTTTGAACCGGCTCAAGGCAATTCAAAAACTTTCAGGGAGCGCTTGTGTTCTACGCGATGTTGGTGTCCGACCCATTAGCTTCAACCCTTATCCTGCTGGCCCTGCTGTGGCTGGCGGCTAAAATTGGCGGTGAATTGGCCGCCCGCTTTAATTTACCCGCAGTTGCGGGGCAGTTGCTCATGGGCGTGGTTTTGGCTATCTTGCCAAAGGTTTTCTGCTGCTTGCCAAATGTCGCTGAAAGCCACGATGCCCATTTGATTTCCTACATCGGCATTATTCTTTTAATGTTTATGGTGGGCCTGGAATCGTCAGTCCCCCAAATGCTCAAGGTGGGCTGGGCCTCCCTTCGCGTGGCCGTCGTCGGCGTCATAGGGCCAATGGCATTGGGTTTGGCGGCGGCGTATTTCCTCTTGCCCCCGGAAACGCCATACGCCGTTGATTTATTTATAGGCGCCTGTCTTTGCGCCACGTCAATAGGTATCAGCGTCCAGGTTTTGAGGGAGAGGCACGAGGCCGACTCCCACGCGGGCAGGGTCATTATAGGCGCCGCCGTCATTGACGACGTTTTGGGCTTATTGGTACTGGTGGCCGTTTCAGGGTTTGCCCGCGCAATCACTACAGCCGGCGGAGCGTTTCCCTGGGGGGAAATAGGCAAGACGCTGGGTTTGGCGCTTTTGTTCCTGGCCCTTGCCCTGACAGTGGGGCGATGGCTCTCGGCAAAAATTTTCAAGTTCATAGCGCGCTTTAAAAGCGCGGAACTCCTGTCGCCCCTGGCCCTCGCATTTGCCTTCACGATGGCCTATTTGGGAAACCTGGTGGGCTTAGCCACAATCGTCGGCGCTTATACGGCGGGTCTGATACTTGAACATTCACACGTGGAATCACTGCAAAAGCGGGAAGGCCGCTCCCTTGAAGAAATGATTCAACAAGTGGTAATAATTTTCGCGCCGCTGTTCTTTGTCTATACCGCCGCTACCATTGACCCATCCGCCCTGTTGCAGCCCTTCACGTTTATCCTGGCCGGCGCTCTGACCGTTGTGGGGATTATCGGCAAATACATATCAGGCTATGCGGCTGGCGGCGGATTGAGCGTTCCCGTGGTTGGCTGGGGCATGGTTCCTCGCGGTGAAGTGGGCCTGATCTTTGTCGCCGTTGGGCGCGAAATAAAAATCGCCGGTCAGCCTATGTTAAGCGATAAAGTGCAGGCGGGTATCCTTGGCGCCATCCTAATGACCACAATACTCGGCCCCATTGGGCTATCCTGGGTTTTGGGCCGGAAAAAGAAACAGTAATTAAAAGGAGAACGTAATTGTCTTTAGCGGCGATTGTGTCTGACCCGCCTGCTTCAATGCTCGCGCTGCTTGCCATGCTGTGGGTGGCGGCAAAAATTGGCGGCGAACTGGCAGTGCGCTTCAGGTTGCCCACGGTTGCGGGACAGTTGATAATGGGCGTGGCTCTGGCGGCGCTGACTGAATTTTTTCCCGGCTTTCCAAACGTCATCGAAAGCTATGAAGCCAACGTGCTGGCCCATATAGGCATTGTGGTATTAATGTTTGTGGTGGGCCTGGAATCCTCGGTTTCACAATTACTCAATGTGGGGTGGGCCTCTTTCCGCGTAGCCCTGATGGGCGTGATAGCCCCTACGCTGCTGGGCTTTGCGGGTTCTTACTTGTTGTTGCCCGGCGCGTCCTTTGCCGTGCATTTGTTTATCGGCGCCTGCCTCAGCGTCACGTCAACCAGTATCACCATGCAGGTTATGAGGGAGAAAGGCGTTTCAAAATCCAAATCAGGCAGGATTATTGTTGGCGCGGCCATCATTGACGACATACTGGGCCTGCTCCTGCTGGCCGCTGTTTCTGGGATAGCCATCTCCTCAGCGGCGGACGCAGCCGCCTCAGCCATTGGCGACCCTCTTTGGAGACAGCTGGGCAAGGTTCTGGGAATGACAGCCCTGTTTATTGCCTTTGCCCTGATGGTTGGGCAATGGGTTTCGCCGAGGATTTTCAAACTGGCCTCCCGCTTCAGGAGTGAAGAACTTTTGCTGCCACTGGCCCTTGCCTTCGCCTTTTTGCTGGCCTATCTGGGAAGTCTCGTGGGTCTGGCCGCAATAGTGGGCGCATGCGCCGCTGGGCTGGTGCTTGAGCATTCCCATGTGGTGCTGTTGCAGGAGAGGGAAACCCATACCCTTGAAGAAATGCTGCACCCCTTTGTTATGACGCTCGCGCCCTTTTTCTTTGTCCTGACCGGCGCCAAGGTTGAAATTTCCGCGCTGTTGCGGCCTTCCACTCTTATCCTGATAATTGTTTTGGCTATTGCGGGAATAGCGGGTAAATATCTGTGCAGCTATGTTGCGGGCCGCGGGTTGAATTCCCCGATAATCGGCTGGGGTATGGTTCCGCGTGGAGAAGTGGGCTTGATCTTTGTCGCCGTTGGCCGGGATATAAAGATAAATGGCGCGTCCTTTCTGAGTTCTGACATACAAGCGGGTATGCTGGGAGCCATTCTCCTGGCAACCATAGTCGGTCCCATAGGCCTGGGCCGGGTTATGGACAAGGCCAAAGGGCAAATTTGAGTGAGCTTGAACCATGGACGCAACAACCATCGCTGTTATCACGCTTGGACTTTTAGTCTTTATAGCTCACGGCCTTGAGGATGTTTTTGCGCGCACAAGAATTCCTGACGTTTTAATTCTTTTATTCATTGGCCTGTTACTAGGGCCGATTGCCGGTCTGGTTACGCCCGAACACATGGGCAAGGTCGGGCCGGTTTTTACGACATTGACGCTGATAGTAATACTTTTTGAAGGCGGTCTCGGGCTTGACCTGAAGGTCTTGGGAAAAAGCCTGGCTGGCGCTACAGGCTTAACTATATGGAGTTTTCTTGCGACGCTGGCTGTTGTAGCTCCCTTGGCCCATTTGTTTTTGGGTTTTAACTGGCTCCAGGCTTTTGTATTGGCGGCTGCCGTGGGAGGCACCAGTACGGCCCTTGTGATTCCGCTGGTCAGGCGACTTGCCCTCAGTGAAAAAACCAAGACAATGCTGACGCTGGAATCGGCTATATCAGACGTATTAACCATAGTCGTAGTACTTGCGCTGGTCAGCGCCATGTATGGGGCTGAGCTTAAGGTTGGGCAGCTCTTTGGCGGAATATTCACCAGCTTTACCTTTGCGGCCCTCATCGGGTGCCTGGCCGGAGCTTTCTGGTCTTTTGCCCTGCACTGGCTGCACGGGCTGAAAAAATCCATTTTCACCACGCCGGCCTTTGTGCTGGTCGTCTATGGCATCGTTGAATTTTTGGGATTCAGAGGTGCTATAGCCGCGCTGATGATGGGCATAACCCTTGGAAACATTAAAGCCCTGCCGCCTTACTTTTTGAGGAAACGCCGCGAACAACTTACAAGCCCCACTAAAACGGAATTAGCCGTCTTTGAGGAGATCGCTTTTTTACTCAAAACCTTCTTTTTTGTCTATGTGGGCATTTCAATTCAACTCTCCCCGCATCTGTTCTGGGCTGGGCTTGGAATCACGGCCGCGCTGTTTTTACTGCGCATTCCGGTTATCCACGCCAGCTTTATTCCAGGCTCATCCTTTTCCCGTTTTGAAGCTACTACGGCGGGCGCTTTAAATCCCAAGGGTCTGGCCGCAGCCGTGGCCGCTTCGATACCCTTGCAGTACGGGCTGGAAAAGGGACTGGAACTACAAACGCTGGAAAAGGAAACAGAGCTGAAGATGGTAGTATTTGCAATAATCATGCTATCAACGCTGGCAGCTTCGCTGTTGATTTTTTTAATAGAGCGGGGATGGTTTGGCGGCATCGGAAAGACGCTCTATGGGCGATATGAGTTAAAACCGCCCGTAGAAACAGAAACAAAAAAAGAAGAAATTAGTCAGCTTCAGATATGATTTTGGGCGCCGGTCATATTTTCTTTTGGCATGAGGTAATTGCAAAACCTCCGACTTTGCCAAGAATGTGGGCGCCAGACGTACATTTTTCAAGAGTTGCCACGCTGGCGCGCATCATTCTCAGGAGGGGTTTTGCAATTATAGCGCTTCCCCTAAATATTAGCGCTATTATTTTTTCTTCTTCTTTTTAGACTTATCGCCGCTTAACAGCTTGGAGAAAAAGCTGTCGTCTTCTTTTTTTGCAGGCGGCGCCATGGTTTCCAGCAGTTGCCTCACGCTTGACTCCTGCTCGCTTGTCAGCTTTTTGGGTACCGCTACCGATACATGCAGGAATAAATCCCCGCGCCCTGTTCCTTTTAACCTTGGGACGCCCGCGTTGGCTACGCGGATTTGTTGATTAACCTGCATGCCGGCAGGTATTTTTAGCGTTTCATTGCCATACAGCGTCTCAACGGAAAAATCGCCGCCCAGCACCAAAAGCGGCCACGGGACTTCCAATACCCTGTGCAAATCCACGCCGTCCCTCTCGTACACAGGGTCTCTTTCTATGTTAAAGATAACGTATAAATCCCCGTTTCCCCCGCCGTTGAGCCCGGCCATGCCCTCGCCCAGCAGTCTGAGGCGCTGACCATGGTCAATGCCGGCGGGTATCTTGAAGCGCACCGTAGCCTTCTTCTGCAACCTGCCCTCTCCCCTGCATTCAGGGCAGGGGCTTTGGATAACCTTGCCCTTGCCACGGCACTTTTGACACGGAACTGACATCTGCAAAAAGCCCTGGCGCATGGCAATATGTCCCGCCCCTTTGCACTGGGGACACGCAACCGGATGGGTCCCCTCCGAACACCCGCCGCCCTTGCAGGGAGCGCAAGTCTCCAGGCGGTGTATTTCAATTACCCTTTCGTCCACGCCAAATACCGCGTCCTTAAAAGATAGTCTCAGTTCTATCTGCAAGTCTGAGCCGCGCTCGCGCCCATCCTGAGACATTCTTCCGCCGCCAAAGAGATCAAAAAAACCTCCAAAGAGGTTGGCAAAAATATCTCCCTTAAATAAATCCTGAAAATCCGCAAACTGGTTTGGGTCAAACTGAAAACCGCCGCCGCCCATGGCTGCATGGCCAAACTGGTCGTAGTTTCTGCGCTTATCGGCGTCTGAGAGTACGCTGTAGGCCTCGGCGGCTTCCTTAAACAGCTCTTCGGCCTCCTTGTTCCCAGGATTCTGATCGGGGTGGTACTGCATTGCTAACTTGCGATAGGCCTTTTTGATTTCGTCTAAATTAGCGTCCCTGGCTATTCCAAGAACTTCATAGTAATCGCGCTTCATTGATTCTCCCGTTGGGAACATGAGCAAAAAACTCCCAACAATATTATTTTATCGCAAAGGCCGGAGCCAAACCCAGTCTGTCGCCAGCCGCTTCCAAGTTATAAATTCTAATTTCTAACTTGGGCGTTGCCATCGCCGCCAGTTCCTTCATCCCCTTCGCCAGTCTCAGACGCTGGAGTTTCTGACGCCAGGGCTTCAGACGCCGCTATGGCGGCTTGAGTCAGCATATCCTGAGCTTCAAGCAGCTTGTCTTCGTTTTCACTTATTAAACTTGCGTTTTTTTCGGCTACAGCCTGCCTGACCAACGCCAACAGCGCCTGAATCTCATCAAATTTTCCATCCGGCAAGTACTTTCCGTATGAGAAAAAGGCTTTGTCACAGGAATATACAAGCCCTTCGGCGCTGGCTATGTATTTAAGCTCATCGCGCCTGCGGATATCCCTTTCGACATTCCGGGCGGCGTCCCTTACCATCCGCTGAATCTCAAACTCGGACAGGCCGGAGCTTGGCTGGATATTCATCGTTTGCTCGGCGTTTGTCATTAAATCCCTTGCGCTAACTTTTACTATCCCGTTTGAGTCAATATCAAAGGAAACTTCAATCTGGGTCGCGCCCGCCGGAAGGGGGGGCAAGTCAACGAGGTCAAAGCGCCCAAGGCTCTTGTTGGCTTCCGCCACCGGCCGTTCCCCTTGCAGCACATGGATTTCAACCCTGGCCTGATTGTCAATGACCGTTGTGAAAACCCGGCTGTCCCTCGTCGGAATCGTTGTGTTTCTGGGAATTATCCTCACAAATCCGCCGCCTTGAGTTTCTATGCCAAGGGATAAGGGCGTTACGTCCAGCAAAACCAGGTCTTTTACGTCGCCCTTCAGCACGGCGCCCTGTATCGCCGCGCCTACGGCTACAACTTCATCGGGGTTGACGGCTTTGTTTGGCTCTTTGCCAAAGAACTCCTTAAGAGTTTTTTGAACCAGCGGCATCCTGGTCTGACCGCCTACCAATATCACCTGATCCACGGCGCCTGGCTGACGCCCCGCTTGTTTTATAGCGTCCTGAATCGGGGCTATCATCCTGTTGACCAGGGGTATAGTCATTTTTTCAAACTCGTCTCTGGTCAGTTTGGTTTCTATGTGCATAGGGCCTTGCGTCCCTTGAAGAATAAAGGGTATTCGGATTTCAACTTCAGACAGGGATGAAAGCTCGCACTTGGCTTTTTCTGAGACTTCTTTGAAGCGCTGGCGTATTGCGTGGTCGCGGCTTACGTCAATGCCGCTTTCGGCTTTGAATCTTTCAAACAGATAGCGCATGAGCACAAGGTCAAAATCCTCGCCTCCCAAAAAGGTATCTCCAGATGTGGCAAGCACTTCAAAAACGCCGTCGCTCATTTCCATCAGCGTAAAATCAAAGGTGCCTCCCCCCAAGTCGCAGATGGCAAGCAGTTCGCTGCGCTCTTTTTTGTCCAGGCCATAAGCCAGCGCGGCTGCCGTTGGCTCGTTGATGATACGCACTACGTTTAATCCGGCTATGCGCCCGGCGTCTTTTGTGGCCTGCCGCTGGGCATCGTTAAAATAGGCTGGAACCGTTATGACTGCGTCAACTACTTCTTCGTGCAAATAGGCTTCGGCAGAGCGCTTGATTTCATGCAGCACGATGGCGCAGATTTCAGGCGGCGCCAACTGTTTATCGCCGAGGGCAACCCAGGCGTCCCCGTTGGAGGCCCTTGTAACGTGAAACGGCAGGTGAGTAAGCGCTTCCTGAACCTTCGGGGAATCAAAGCGCTGACCTATCAAGCGTTTGATGGCAAATAGCGTGCGCTCAGGGTTTGTTATGGCCTGCCTCTTGGCTATATGACCGACAAGCTCTTCGCCTTTATCGTTAAAGGCCACCACCGATGGAAGAGTCCTGCCGCCCTCGGCGTTGGGGATTACTTTGTATTCCCCGTTTTCCATGACGCACGCGCAGCTGTTTGTTGTGCCAAGGTCAATGCCAATCAGTTTGCCGGACATTTAAGGCTCCCTTCGATGGTGCTGCATTGTCTTTATTAGCTTATGGAATTGCCGCCGCGCGCAACGACCACTCTCGCGGGTCTTAAAAGCTGGTCTCCGATTTTATAGCCTTTTTCGCAAATATCCGCCACGCTTCCATCGGGAAGGCTTGGAATGTCTATTGCCGTCAGGGCTTCGGCCACATGGGCGTCGAACATGTCGCCTTTGCTGATTTCTATTTCTGACACCTTCAGGCGGCGCAGGACGCTTAGGAATTGTTTTTCGATTAAATCCACGCCGGCGCGAAAATCCTCTATGCTCTTATAGCTCGAACCCAAACAGCGGTTAAAGCTATCCAGCACCTGCAACACTTCAAGCAGGATTTGCTTTTCAGCCTGCTCGACAGCCGATTGAACTTCCCTGGAGGCCCTGTTTCGCATATTCTGAAAATCCGCCAGCAGACGTTTGTAGTTGTTTTCTTCCTGCCGGACAACTTCTTCCAATTCGGCGACCCTTGCCTTGAGTGGGTTTGTCCCTGAATCGGAGTCAGGCTTTTCCCGGGCGTCAACAAAATCAGCAACCTCATCGGCAAAGGCTTGAAGGTCGAGCGCGCCGCTTGAGCCTTCATCCGAAATTTCCATCAGGTTTTCGCCTTCAATCGGCGCCATAGAGTCCATTGCTACCATTGCAAACATCTCACGCAAAATCAAATTATATAATTGTCCTGTTTTTTTAGTCGAATTGAATCGCCTCTGTTACCTCGCGTATTCAACCGCCCTGGTCTCGCGCATCACCGTTATCTTTATTTGCCCAGGGTACTGCATTTCCGATTCAATGCGCTTGGAAACATCTTTGGCGAGCCAGAACGCCTTGTCGTCGTTGATGGCGCCGGCGTCAACCATTATGCGTATTTCGCGCCCCGCCTGCATCACGTAGCTCTTCTGGACGCCTTCGTAGCTGCCGGCTATTTCTTCAAGCTGCTCCAGGCGCTTCGTGTATGTTTCATAGGTTTCGCGCCTTGCCCCAGGTCTGGCGGCGCTCAGCGCGTCCGCTGCCGTTACCAGCATTGCCTCCACCGTGCGCGGCTCAAAATCGCCATGGTGGCAGCTCATGGCGTGGATGATTTCATCCTTTTCGCCAAAGCGCTTTAGCAATTCCATGCCAACCTGGATGTGGGTGCCTTCTACTTCCCTGTCTATGGCCTTGCCGATGTCGTGGAAGAGGCCGGCCCTTCGCGCTATACGCACATTGGCGCCCAATTCTGCGGCCATGTACTCGGCTATCCGGGCCACTTCCTTTGTGTGCTCTAAGACATTTTGCCCGTAGCTGGTGCGGTAGTTAAGCCTTCCTATGAGCTTGTGCAGCTTGGGATGTATGTCGGGGAAGCCCATGTCTATCGAAACGCTCTTGCCTAAGTCTTTAAGGTGTTCGTCCATCTCCACCTTGACCTTCTCAACCACTTCCTCAATTCGGGCCGGGTGAATGCGGCCATCAACTATGAGCCTGTGGAGCGACTGGCTTGCCACCTCCCTGCGAATCGGGTCAAAACTGCTCACAACAATTGTTTCAGGCGTGTCGTCAATAATTAAATCACAACCCGTGGCTTTTTCCAGCGCCCTGATATTGCGCCCTTCGCGTCCTATAACCCTGCCCTTTAAGTCGTCGCTGGGCAACTGCACCGATGTAACAGAAATTTCTGATGCAACCTCAGAAGCAATTCTCTGTATGGCGTTGGTTATAGTCCACCTGGCCCTTTTTTCCGCCTCGTCTTCGGCGCTTTCCTCAATGCGGCGAACCAGTTTTGCGGCGTCCATCTTTGCCGTGTACTCCAACTGGGCTATAAGCTCGGCCTTGGCTTCTTCTTTGGTGAGCATGGCTATTTCTTCGAGCTTGCGGGCCTGGGCCTCAATTATTTGTTTTACTTCCAGGCGCCCCGCTTCGAGCTTTTCGGCTTCAAGCTTTGTTTTTTCTGTCTTTTCTTCAATTTCTTTAGTTTTTTGGTCAACATTCTGCAACTTTTTGTCAAGGCTGTCTTCCTTGGCCTGCAGGCGTTGCTCCTGTTTTCCCAACGCGGCCATGCGCTCATTGGCAATTTTTTCCGCCTCCTGTCTTGCGTGCAGAGCCTGCTCTTTATTTTTAAGCTCCGCCTCGCGGCGGAGGGCGTCGGCTTCCTTCTGCCCGCTGAGAATGATTCTGGATGATTCTTTTTGGGCCGAGGTTAGGATGCGTTCTCTCTCGGCCTTCAATTCCGCTTCCACTTCGCGCTGCGCCCTGGCAACGTCCAGAACGGCGGCCTGAGCTTCGCGCTGCGCGCTTGCCACATCCATAACGGCGGCCTGAGCGCGGCGCAACTGCATCCACCCAAAGGCAATGGCCGCTACAACAGCCAGTATCAGCACCCATACTATAGCATTCATGACAATACTCCAACTGGTTGGAGCCGACCATGCGTTTTCCCTTTAAGGCCTGTAAAAAAAATCCCCACTCGGTCGTGGCGGCCAGCCGTGTTCCCTATTTACTAAGGGGGGCTGCCAGATACCTGGTTTAAGGCAATTCGCAACGCGACGCGCACAAGGCCAGGGGAAGGCGCCCGCTACGGCTTACGGAACAAGCGCTCGACCACATCACGGGCCTCGCAGGGATGAGAGGGCTATCCCATCGGCCCGGGCCGATTGGAACCTGTGTCAGTTTGGTTTGGAATAGCATCGTTTGGAACATCATCAAGCAGTTTGGAAAGAGTTTCTTCCAGGTCTCGGGTTTGCAAGGCGGCTTCCCGTTCAAGGCGCACCACGCGGTTTGCCAGATTAAGGGCGCCCATCAGCAGCCTGGTACTGGTGTCCAACGCCGATGACGAGCATCCATATTTTAACTCATAAAGTCTTTCCATTTCCTGAAAAGTTTCGTCAAGTACTTCCCCGGCGGCTTCGATATCCTGAAAAGGCTCCAGACAGAGCGCCTTTATGGGCATTTTTAGCGCCTTGAAGTAAATTTCCCGCAAATTCGGATGAGAATTTTGTAGGGTCAACTCAACGCCTCAATTTGCTTGAGTATGGATTCAATCGTTTTTTGCACTTCTTCCCGCTCTTTAAGCATCGCGGCGTTTTCTGACAGCAGGCCTTCTATTTGGCGGCGGAGCTGTTGAAATTCGGCGTCGCGCCCTCCCTGCTCGGTCTTGACGCGCTCCAGCTCTTCCCTTAGTTGATTGCGCTGGGAAAGAAGCGATTGAAGTTTTATTTCCAGTTGCTTGAGAAGATCCATTTAAGCCTCGCGGTATAGTTAGCGCGCTTGAAAACCAGGGCGTAATTGCGCGATTGCGCCCCTTTGCCTTAGAGCGGTTCAGCCTTGAGGAGCAAGTTGCAGCATCAAAGCAACGCCTGCGCTTTTAGTGAAGCTCCCCGCCTTGTGGCGGCTCGCGGAACGAACAGCACAACCTGAGCGCTCCGTGCTAATTCAACTTTTTCAAAATTGAACCGGCCTTAGTGAAGATGACCAACCCGCATAGTCCGGCGCCACTAAAGCATAGCCCGGCTTGTTCAGCGTCATCCGGCCTCGCAAGCCAAGGCACTATTTATATTCAATGAAACAGAAAAATAACGCAAGCATGAAAACCCTGTCGTCTGAGGCAATTGCAAAACCTTCTGAGAGCGTTGCGCGCCAGTGTGGTGATTCCTGAAAAAAACGCATGTCTGGCGTCCGCGTTTCCGGCAAAGCCGGAGGTTTTGCAATTAGCTCGTCTGTCAAACTTCCAACTGGGCGATGGCCTTGGCCGCTTTTTTGAAGTCGCCGTAGAGAACGTATTTGGCTATGTCTGTAACGGTCGCCTTGACTTCCGTCGGGAGCGTGAGGCCGTGCAGCTTGGTCAGCGCGGCGTCCATAGCCTCCGTATCCCTTGCCTCTAAAGCGTTCTTTAGTTCAGCCAGGGCTATGTGCAGCGCCGGCAAAATCTTAATTTCCATGGTCATCTCACCGGGCGGGGCAATGGCCGTCGTTTCGCTTATGCGCTTAATGAGCGTCAGCAGTTTTTCTCTGAAAGGGGCAAGGTTGTTCTGGATTGCGTCCATATCCCCCGCGCGCCCCGCTTGTTCGAGCCTGGCTGCCGACACGGACAGGGTCTTTGCGCCGATATTGGCCATGCCGCTTTTCAGGGCGTGTACAAAAGTGGTAAAGGATTTCAGGCTATCAGGGCCAGGGGCTTCTTTAAGCAGCGTAAAACCCTGCTCCACGTCTTTGCGGAACATGGTCAGGAGTTCCAGATAGCGCTCCGGCAGCCCTCCCACCCTGGACATTCCCTCTTCAACGTCAACGCCTTCAATTTTTAAGGGCGTTATTGCCGCCGAGCCTTCCTGAGCGGTTTGATGCTCCGCGCTATGCTGCTTTTCTTTTGGGATCCATCTTTGCAGCATGTCGTCCAGCTTGGCGGTGTCTATGGGTTTGGCGAGAAAATCATCGAAGCCCCCCGCAAGGTATTGCTCTTTCATGCCTACCAGCACGTTTGCCGTCATAACCGCTATGGGCAATTTGGCAAAAGATCCGCCAAGGGCGCGGATGGCGGCTAGTGATTCCACGCCGTCCATCACGGGCATCATGTGATCCATGAGCACAAAGTCAAAAGAGCGCTGCCTAACCGCCTCCAGCGCCTCAAGGCCGTTCAGGCAAGTTAAAACGCGCATTTTGTAAGGAGCAAGCAGACCTTCGGCCACCAGCAGGTTGCTGGAGAAATCGTCAGCCACCAATACTGACGCCTCCGGCGCGATAAAGGACGCGCGCTGTGTTTCGGCATATGCCTCAGGGGCGATTACTAAATCCCCCATGGGCGTCCAGTCGTTCACGGACTGAATCAGCGTGGCTGTAAAGGTTGAGCCGACGCCATACTTGCTCGTTACGGCGATGTCGCCGCCCATGGCCTGGCAGATACTGCGGGCTATGGAAAGCCCCAGACCGGTTCCCTCGACGGAGGCGTTGCGCTTTTCGTCAACGCGGCTGAAGTCGTTGAATAGCTTGGGCAGGTCGCTTTCCTTTATACCGATTCCGCTGTCGGCGACGACAAAGGTCAGGCATATGGCGCTATCGTTATCCACGGGTTTTCCTGAAAAAGAAAACAGAACGGTTCCCTTGTTTGTGTATTTCACGGCGTTGCTGAGGAGGTTTAACAAAACTTGCTTGACCCTTACAGAATCGCCCATCAGCGCGCAGGGAATATATGGGTCTGCCTCTACGACAAATTTAAGGTCCTTTTCGGCCAGGCGCATATGGATTATTGTCAATACTTCAACCAGCATTGAGTTTGTTTTATAGGGAGAGTCGGTAAATTCCATGCGACCGGATTCGATTTTGGAGAAGTCCAGAATATCGTTGATGATAGACAGAAGCGACATCCCCGCGCTCTTGATGCCCGAAATATATTCCAGACCCTTTGGCTCTCCATAATCCCTTTGGGCTAAATCGCTCATGCCTATGACGGCGTTCATGGGCGTGCGTATCTCGTGGCTCATCCGGGCCAAAAAGTCGCTTTTGGCGCGGGAGGCCGCCTCGGCCCTTATGCTCATGTCTAACAGTTCCTTCCCCTGCCGGGCTAAATCTTTCAGAAGATAAAAATAAATACCCAGTCCTACCGCGAAAAAGACCGAGAAGATAATTATCAGCCGATTTCTGCTCGTCTTGATAGGCTCATAAACGTCAGACCCTTCAAAATCAATGGCGACAACTCCCACGGCGTCGCCATTAGAGTTCAGTATTGGTACATAGGCTGAAACGATATTTCCCCACTTTGTTTTGGATATTGAATTGTGGTATTGGGGGGACTTGGTTTTGTATGTGAGCCAGTATGCGGGGTCGTAATCGTCTGTTTTGTCTTCCGAGCCAAGGGGCGAGAAATTTTCGCTTTCAGTATCTTCGCCGTCAAATATGAAGATATGAGTCTCGTCGGTGCGGGGCGCCATCGTGTAGAGGTATTTACAATGCGTGTTTGCCCTTAGCTCCCTGATTTTTTTCTGGGTCTCAATGTAAAAAGGATCTTTCTCATCAAGGGTTTGGGCCAAACGCTCGTACTTATCGCCGTCAATAAAGGCGGCGGCGCGTTGCAGTGTGGGCATTCCGGCGGTTTTCATAGCTACTAACACGGCATTCTCCATGTACCGCTGTGAAGCTATGAATAAAAACGTAAAGAGCCCCAACACAAACAACACGAAGAACAGCGAGAAATTCCACTTCATTTTATTCAGCGAGCTTGAATTGGTCATAGCGCCTCCTTCATCGCTCCGTTATTTTATTGGGCTTGAAATTGCCCGGCCACCTGCCTGAACAAGCAGACCAGCATCGGGTCAAAGTGCGTTCCGCTGCTCTCCAGGATGATGCCAACGGATGCATCGTGGCTAAAGGCGGGTTTATAAGGGCGTTCTGAAGCCAGGGCGTCGTACACGTCAACCACGGCCATCATTCGGCCCAGCAGCGGTATGTCCTCGCCGGAGAGTTTGTAAGGATAACCTTCGCCGTTCCATTTTTCGTGGTGGTATCCGGCAAAGGTTTTGGCAAAGCGCAAAAAGGCGCTGTCCTCCTCGCCGTCTTCGAGTTTTTCTATAAAACCCACTCCAAAGAGGGTGTGCCGCTGCATCTCGGCAAATTCTTCGCGTGTCAGCTTCCCTGTTTTTTTCAGAATACTGTCGCTGATAGCTATCTTGCCTATGTCGTGGAGCAGGCAGGATTGACAGAGCAGTTCAATATCCCATTCTGAAGCCTCTTTTGTCCAGGATCCGTCTTTGATGGCGGCGTCAAGGAGAATCCGCAAGTATCGTCTCGTTCTGGCGATGTGGCCGCCCGTTACGCCGTCCCTGCCTTCCACCATTTCCGCCATGCCCGCGAGAAGTTTATTCTGGAGTTTTACAATGGTCTTTGTTTTTTCCTCTACCATGCTCTGGAGATTGTCGTTGTAATTTTGCAATTCGCTCTTTTGCCGTTCCAGAACGCTGTTCTGGTCTTTGAGCAGCAGGTGCAATTCAACCCGCTTACGCAGGAGCGGCGCTGAAAAGGGCTTGGTTATGTAATCTACCGCGCCTGATTCCAGGCCCTTCAGCTCATTGTCAATATCATTCATGGCCGTGAGGAATATAACGGGAATATCCCTGGTATCGGGACGCTCCTTGAGAATTTTTATAGCCTCAAAGCCGTTCATCTCCGGCATGTCAACATCCAGGAGAATCAACTCCGGCCTGCTCCACTCCAGTTCTTCCAGCATTATCCCGGCCGAGCCCGCAGTCAGCACCCTGTAGCTATCCGAGAGGGCCAGTTTTCCGGTCAGCAGATTGGCGATACTATCGTCAACCAGCATGATTAGTTTAGAGCCGCTGTTTCCCATGAGGCCTGCATACCCTACATAACCCTGTTAAACCCTGTGACTTGACTTCCCTTGAGAGAAAGACAAACTATGTGATAAATATAGCATTTTTTTGGATATAGCGATTCAACTTTGAGAAGCAACTTGCAGTATTAAAATGCTTCTGCGCTTTTAGTGAAGCTCCCCGCCTTGTGGCGAGCCTAGCTGCGGATACGGCATCGCAAGATTCGGCGCATGCGCCTCATCTGCGCGCACCGCGCGATTCAAGTTTTTCAAATTTGAATCGCTCTAAATAACTGAGGTAATTGCAAAACCTCCTGGAAATGTTGCAAGCTATAGCGCTTCCCCTAAATATTAGCGTTGTTACATGATTCAATTATGTCTGGCAGAAAAAGGCAAAGTCAGCATGCAACGCTACTTTCCGGTTCAAAACCGCGAGTACGGCATTGCTGATATCCCTGGAGCGAAACGCGGTTTTGAATCGGAAACGCTATAGCGTGGCAGTTACTGAAAAACGAGGGTATGCCCCGCGTTTTCGGCAAAGCTGGAGGTTTTGCAATTACCTCAACTAATAACCAGACTTACCGCAGCGCGCCGCCGTGCTGTTTCGCCGCTATGATCGCCGCTTGCACCCAGGATTCCACTTCATCGCCCGTCAGAGTTTTATCAGGAGACTGGAACCTCATCCTTACCAGCCAAGCCTGCCTGTCCATCGCCGTCAGCTTGTTATCCTTAAAAACGTCAACGCATTTAACGCTATGCAGAGGAGCGTCCCTTAGAGCGCTCCTGACGGAGGCTTCCAGGGTTCCGTAGGAAAGGCTCAGTGGCACAAGCAGCGATAAGTCTCTTGTGACCATTGGGTAGCGGCTGAACGGCCTGAAGGTTGGTATAACTTCTCTATCGTTCCAGCCCAGCGCGCTCAAGGGGATTTCCAGGCCAAGGAGGCCCTGGCAGGCTTCGACAATCTGGACGTCGTCTGTAAATCCCAAGTCTCTCGCTATGGCTATCAGGTCTGCCGCCATGACAGGCCTAGCTGGCGTGAGAGGATCTTCGCCCCCGATGATACCCGCCCAAACTACAGCCAGGACGCTCGTTTCTATGGGACATTCCGGGCCGCTCTCATAAACGGGCGCTATCTCGAACAAGCGGACGTCTTTAGCCCCGTGGCGCTGGTTGGCCATCGCCGCGTCAAAGAGGCTGGGCAATATGGAGGCCCGCATCACGCTGTATTCAACGCCTAATGGATTTACCAGCGCGCGGCCTTCAGGGGCGCTTCCAGCGTATTTAGCGTCAGCCTCAGGGCTGGTGAAGCCCAGCGTGACCGTTTGATAAAAGCCCAGTTGCGTCAAACGCCGGGAGATATTACGGCTTTGCCGGTAGAAGGGCGGCTGAGGTTCCGGCGCGCCCGTCATTGGGGGCAGGGCTGCGCCTATTTTGTCATAGCCTCTTATACGCAGAATTTCCTCGGCGAAATCCTCTGGAATGCGCAGGTCATGGCGCCAGGATGGCGGATGGATGAGTAATCCTGAGTCAGATGGTTCAACCTTGCATCCCAGCGCAACCGATATCGCTTTAGCTTCATCTGACGGGATTGATTCCCCTGCTATGCGGTTCAGCGTTTTGTTTGTGAGCAGCGCGCAAGGCTGTTCCATATTGCTCTGGCCAACAGTCCAGGCGCCCAGAAGTTCAGCCCCGGCCCAGGCAACCAGCCTGTCGGCGTATATATCTCTGGCATCGCGGGCAAAGGCGATATCAGCCCCTCGCCCAAAGCGGCTGGAGGCGTCGGTTTGAATGCCCTGGCGGCGCGCTGCGGCGCGAACTGTTTTGGGGTCAAAATAAGCGCTCTCTAAAAACACGCGCTTTGTATTTTCTGTCACCTTTGTGGAATCGCCGCCCATGACGCCAGCCAGGGCTATGGGGCCGGAATCATCGGCTATCACCATATCTTTTGTATCCAGCGCCCTGTTGACGCCATCCAGCGTGAGCAGGGTTTCGCCCTTTTTTGCCCAGCGGACGCAAACGCCGCCCTTGATTTTATCGGCGTCAAAGGCATGGGTTGGATGACCGTAGCGGTGCAGCAGCTCATTTGAAGCGTCAACTGCGGCCATCCCCTTGGCGTTTGAACCCATTGCCGCCAAAAAGGCCGCAGCGCTCTCCGGCGTTTGATTTGTTTTGCTATTATCCAGTTTTAATATGGCCGTTGCGTAAATCGGGCAGGCGTTGGTTTCTAAGCGCACCGGCAGCAAGGCTTCGCCCTCGGCGTCCGGCACGGTCGGAAGGGGCGATAGAGTTTCACCCAGCGCCGCAGCCAGGTCTCTGGCCAAGCCCCTGTGGGAAAGCGCGTCGCCCCTGTTTGCCGTTACGTCAACTTCTAAAATAGTTAAGCCATTTTGGGTTTCAACGGAGTCAACGGGAAAACCTATCATAGCGAGACGTTCACAGAGTTTTTTTAATTCCATACCCGCTATCGCCTGGATTTCGCTTTGAAGGGCGCCTAGCTCTATACGCATCAGTCAAGCCCTCCCATGGCGGCTAAAAACCGCTGGTCGTTTTCAAAGAACAGGCGCAAATCGGGGGTTTGGCTGACCATCATGGCTATGCGCTCTATGCCCATGCCAAAGGCAAAACCGCTCCATGTATCAGGATCAATGCCGGCGAATCTCAAAACGTCGGGATGCACCAGACCGGCGCCAAGAATTTCCACCCATCCGGCGCCTTTGCAGACGCGGCAACCAGCGCCGCCGCAGAGGGGGCAGCGGGCGTCAACCTCGCACCCCGGCTCTACAAACGGGAAATAGCTGGGCCGAAAGCGCGTGGCGGCGCTTGGGCCAAAAAGAGCCTTTATGGCGTAATCCAATGTTCCCTTTAGATGATGCATACCGATACCGCGCCCCACCAACATGCCCTCTACCTGGTGAAACATGGGGCTGTGCGTAGGGTCAATCTCATCCTTGCGATAGACGCGGCCCGGGGCTAAAAAGCGCACGCCGCCCTTTTGATCTATGATTGGGGCCAATCTTTTGAGAACCCTGACCTGAACGGGGCTTGTGTGCGTTCTCAGGAGCATCTGAGGATGGCTTTTAAAATAAAAGGTATCCGCGCTGCCCCTCGCTGGGTGGTCTTCCGGAATATTTAAGCCGTCAAAGTTATGGGCTTCCGTCTCGGCTTCCGGCCCTTCCTCGACGTGGTACCCAAGGGGTCTGAATATTTCCGCCAACCTGTCAATCAGGCGCGTCAGCGGATGCAGCGCGCCCCTTGGGGGCAGGGGCGGCGGCAGCGTCACGTCCCAGGCTAAGGCCTGGGCAGCCCGTTGTTTGCGCAGTTCTTCCAGGGCGGACTGACGCGCTTTCAGCGACTCTTCCCACTTACTTTTAAGGGCGTTGATAGCAGCGCCCAGTTCCCTCTTTTGTTCCTTTGGCGCCGCTTTCAGGATATCCATCATTTTTGCGGCAAAGCTGCCGTCCCGGCCCAGGTAGGCCCCCTTCAGGCGCATGACGGCGTCCAGATCAGAGCAGGCCTCCAAAAGAGCGGCAAAGTCGCTATGCGCCTTTTCTATTTCGGGTGGCAGCAGATGCAATTCCATTATGGAATTATAACTTATCGCTCCGGCTTGAGGGGAGCGTGAAGTTTGGAGTGTGGAGCGTGAAGTTTGGAGCGTGGAGTGTGAAGCGTGAAGTGTGAAGCGCATAATTCCGGCTGATTGTAGTCTGAGCCACTTGCAAAACCCCCACCCATTGGGGAGCAAGTGAGCCTAAGTGTATTTTTTTTCTGTCAAGCGGTTAGAGTCGCCCCTCATCTATCTCCTCGTCCTGACACCATTCCCACACGTTGCCTGTCATATCGTGTATTCCAAGCGAGTTCGGCTTTTTAGTTCCAACAGCGTGGGTAATCCCGCCGCTGTTGTCACCATACCGCGCCACGTCATCTATATCGTTGCTGCCGGCATATTCATAACTGTTGTTGTTCGTCCCGCCAATGGCGGCATAGTCCCACTCCGCCATTGTCGGCAGACGGTAGTTGCGCCCTGTTTTTGCATTTAACTCTTTCCTGACTTTGACTATGCGTCACCCAAAAAGGTTTTCCAAAAGTTCGGGTCATACAGCTTTTCGATAGTTTTATGTTTTTGCGTTATGAGCATTGTCTT
>JGI24698J34947_10000160_pt1 | contig 25741 bp, 40 predicted proteins | sample TergutMp193P3_FD_34947 | JGI IMG/M metagenome (IMG submission 34947) | reverse complement strand
GGGGGGGGGGGGATTTGCAAATAACAGCGGTAGAAAATAATCCTATGATTGCGGAAGCCTACAAAAAACTATTTCCGAATGATGAAGTAATTATAGGGGACGCTTTGCAGTATCTTGAAAATAATTTTATGAATTTTGATTTTATATGGGCAAGCCCCGTCTGCGTATCCCATAGCGATTTTAGGAGAATGTGGGCTGAAGCAAAAAGATATGCGCCCATAATTCCTGATATGTCTTTATACGGCATTATTATATTTTTGCGGCAGTACTTCAAGGGATTATTTTGCGTTGAAAATGTGAAGCCTTATTATAAGGCGTTAATTGCGCCTAGCGCGATTATAGGACGGCATTATTTTTGGACTAATTTTTTTATAGGCAGTTTGCCATTTGAAACGAACGTAAAAATAAGAGATATAGAAATGGAGTTTGTGCGGAACCATGAAACTTTTTCAGTTGTGGCAGATTTGAAAGGTATAAATAAAAGGCAGGTATTAAAAAACTGCGTTGACAGCGAAATAGGAAAATATATTTTAGAGTGCGCAATGAAGAAGTTCACGGCGGTCAGAGTTAAAACCCCGTTATTTGAAATGGGGGTTGATTGAATGTCTTGCATAGAATATAAATCTTTTCGTTTTAAGGCGGAGACATTGGAGCTTATTGATCAAATAAACGGAATTATTAAGGAGTATAACAAGCAGGGATATTCATTAACATTGAGGCAGGTATATTATCAGTTAGTTGCAAAAGGATTAATTCCGAATAATGACAGGCAGTATAAAATTATCGGAAATGCCGTAAATGACGGCAGGCTGGCAGGGTTAATTGACTGGTACGCCATAGAAGACAGGACTAGGTATATCAGGCATAATGCGCATTGGGATACTCCTGCGGATATTATAAACGGAGCTTCACTGGGATATTATAAAGACCATTGGGAATATATGGACGGTTATGCCGAAGTTTGGGTAGAGAAAGACGCGTTAATCGGCATAGTGCAGAAAGCCTGCAATAAATTAGACGTTCCCTGTTTTTCCTGCCGGGGCTATACGAGCCAGTCTGAAATGTGGAGAGCCGCGCAGCGATTTATAAAAAAACAAGAGAACGGAAAATATAATGTATTAATTCATTTAGGCGATCATGATCCGTCAGGCATTGACATGACAAGGGATATAGAGGACAGGTTAAAGTTCTTCGGCGCAGATGTGGAAGTAAAAAGAATTGCATTGAATAGAGAGCAAATTGATTTATATAAACCGCCGCCTAATCCTGCGAAAATAACGGACAGCCGATGTCAGGCGTATATTAAAAAGCATGGAAAAACTTCATGGGAATTAGACGCGCTTCCGCCGAATGTATTGGAAAGCCTTATAGACGATGAAGTGTCTATGCACATCGACGATGTTGAATGGCGGAATGTCGAAGCGGTTATTAGAAAAGAAAAAGCGCAGTTGCAGGCGCTGTGCAAGAATTATCAAAAAATATGTTCATATAAGTTTATGCAGGAGATTGCGTAATGGCAAAGCAAATTAGTTTAACGGAAAAAGAAATAGATTTGCTTTCTGGAGCGTTGGGTTTATTTTATGCCTCTACCGGAAAGGGGAATGCTAGGCTGTTTAATAAAATAACGAAGCCCCATCAAAGAATAAAAACAGCGTCTGCGAAGGCCAAAGGCAGGAACCTTCAAAAATGGGCGGCAAGCAAAATAGCAGAACTGCTCGATTATAAACTGCCCGAAAATAAAGATGATTCGCATATTAGAAGCCGCGAAATGGGGCAAAGCGGAGTTGACGTTGTTTTATCAAAGAAAGCAAAACAGCTATTCCCGTTTGCCGTTGAATGCAAAAATCAAGAAAAAATAAACTTAAAAGAATTTATGGAACAGGCGGAAGCAAACAGCAGTCAATATGCGTTTCCTCTTTTAATTGTGAAAAATAAAACGTTAAAAGAGCCGTTATTAGTGATGAAGTGGGAGGCGTTTGCCAATTTATTTAGTCAATGGAAGTTAAACCCCTCTTATGAAAAGAAAAGGGCGGATTTAGATTAAATGGAAAAATTAAAAGGCGTTTTATATGCCGTATTTGCGTTTTTGTATGTGCCATTGTTATTGGTTTTAATGTGCATGCTGGTTGATTTGCTAAATTGGTTAAAAATAATCTGCCGTTGAGCAGTTATTTAATATTTTTTGGAGGTCTTTATATGACTAAAAGAGAGAATAAGTTCGGAATTAAATGCCTGTTCATGTATCCGGCATTTAAAATTCAAGATCCTGCAACGCAGGCGGAATTGCAGCTAAAGGCATCAGTGGAGTTCTTTCCCGGTGATTTTCTGCCTGAGTTTGTCGATGTGCAAAACGAAATAAGGCAGAAAATTGAACGGCAGAAAATGGCGGTCGAAGCGGCTTCAGACGCGCCTGTGGATCTTTTCAATGAGTTTGAACTGGAGGGGTTAAAAATCAAAGTTGACGTAATTAATAACAGCACTTTTTTTCCTGTGTCGGTTGCTGCGGAAGACGGCGATTTTTCAGGAGAGGCATCGGGCAAAAAAAAACGAGCTGAGATGCCTGCCAAAAAAGAAAGGCGCACGGCTCCCGGCGATGAAGAGGAAGATGAAAACGATGAATAATCGTTTTTGATTTTGCTGTTTGTTTTTTATGCCCTGCCAAAAACCGGCAGGGCTTTTTAAAGAGGCTTTTATGGATTGCAGGTATTTTGACAGCTGTTCCGCGCCGCTGTGCCCCAAAAATGCAGGAGCCGTAAAAAGAATATGGTTCCCTAATGAGGAAATATGCCGTTTGCATGACGTTCCCGAATGGGCAAGAAGGCAGCGCAGGATTGTCAAAAAAGCAAATTTTTTTGCCGGCTGTTTTACGCTTGCCATGCTTGAAAGGGACTGCCGCATTGCAAAAGGGATAAAAGGCATAGACCCTGACGGGGCTGATGAAAAATGTGCAGGAGCGGAGAAAATGTGGCTTGCCGTCCACCGCGCAATTACCGAGCAGGATAGGGAGAAAATGAAGGACAGAGGCAGGCGGAATACGGCGCTTTTATCCCGTTTTAAGGGCAAAAACTAGGTTACTTTATGGGGGTATTTGTAAAACGGGGCATAAAAGGCAGTTTTATACGGCTGAGGCTGGGGAAGCGCAAATAAGCCTATGAACGGTTGACAATTAGGCGGTTGCAGGGCTATTGTGCTTTTAGGGAAAAATAATGGGATTTTTTGATTTATTTAAGACGGGCAAGCAAAAATTTTCAAAAATGAATAAGGAAATATATGACGCGGTAGTGCAAAATTTTACCGAAGCTGGGTATATCAAATCGGAACTGCTTCCGCAGATACTGGATAAAATTAAAACGGGGCTTTGCGAAGGGGCAGGATTTGCAAATGTATTTAGTTACGACGACTGCCTCACTCTCGAAGAGAAAAAAAGCCTCAGCCTTCCTGCGCGAAAGAAAATATCGCGCGAAATGATTAATAGTTTGTCAGAGGAAGGGCGGAAACTGAAAGACCCCAAAAAAACTATTGAACATCTTTATTACGGCGTTTCTTCCGTTATAGAAAAAAGATACAGGCTAATTGAGATGAAAGAAGAATTAGCAAATGACCCGTATCTTTTAGGGTACAAACTTATAGCCGCGCTGGATTGCGGCACTTGCATTATTTGCGGCGCGTACGACGGGAAAATTATAAAAACGGCTGAGGAACTTGACGCGTTTGAAAATAAAAAATGCTGCAATGATGCATGCTGCGGCTGTATTTATGTGCCGGTTCAAAAAGGGCTTGAAACGGCGGCGGAGCCTACCTATGCAAAATGGTTTAAGAAATTACCTGAAGAAGATAAAAAAGAAATTTTAGGCGAATACTATGACAGGCATAAGGCAGGGGAATCGTTAATGGATATTGCAAACAGCATAGTATAAATTAAATTTTTATTTGCGTTTCTTTTTCTCAGGCTGTTTTTTAGGTCTGCCGACCGATTTAACAATTTTAATATCTTCCAATGCCGTTTCTGGAAATATAGCCTCTTTCGTTATGGGTTTAATGCCCGCTCTTAATAGGCGCTGTTTGACAGTCCAGTAAGGCAGGTCTAATTTTTCCGCCATTTCAGCGATTGTTAATCCTTTCATATCTTTATTATATCCTCATTTTATCTAAAAATCAATAATTGTACTAGAAAAAGTACATTTTACTATACAGGCATTAAGTAGAATGACTAAAAACTTTCAAAAAAAGTGAAAATATTTTTATAAAACTGTTGGCAAATTGTACTAGTGGGAGTACAATTATAATATAGAGATACAAGAGAGTATCTAAAATATTTAGGAGGCAGGGAAATGACAGTAAAATTCATGTATAACGGACTGAAAGCAGACGGCAGGCTCTATAAGGGCTTCTGGAGCCGAAACGGGTATGTAAGCGGCGAAAAGGTCTGCATGGAAACAATTACCTTTTACGCAAGGGGCTATCAGCCGCTTCCTAAAGAAATCGGGTTTAATGTGCAGAATGACACCGACATAATGACCGATTACATTGACAGCGACAGCGTTCGTTTTACGCCTGACCATGCAAATTATAAAGACGCTTTGCAGGCATGGAACTTGCAGGAAATCAGAAACGCGAAAAGGCTGATTGCAAGGTATGAGAAAAAAATCGCAGAGGGAACGGCAAACAGGCATATTGAAAAATACCTGCAAGAAGCAAGGGAACGGCTGGCAAAATTAGCGGCGTGATGAAATGCAGCGCCTCTGTATAGGGGTATTAAAAAACTTTTTAAAGGAGAAAGAAGATGAAAAAGATTAATGGTTTTGAATTAAAAAACTACTATTACTATTCTAATCACGGCGATTATGTAATTGTTTGGGATAACGGCACTTATGTTGCAGACAGAGTAATTCATTTTGATAATGGGCGCGGCTTTGTTTTTTTAGCAGGGCATCGGTTTTACATGGAAGGCGTTAGCTTCCGTTTGGTAAGGGAGTAAAAAATGACAAGGGAAGAGTTGAAAAACAAGATTGCTGAAATTGACGGGAGCGATACGCTCTGGGCTTATTGCGAACAGATGATAAACGGAACCGAAAGCATTGCGGAACTTGAAACGCAAATTAGAGGTTATTTTCACGGCGATAAAATATTAGCCGACAAAGTAATTTTTAATGTCCTTGTTTTTATGAGCAATAAAAACAAGGACATTAAAACGGCAAAAACAATGACAGGGATTCCGCTAAATGATTTAATTGCCGAGTATGAATTGAGGATTGAGGCGCTGCTTCTTGACTATGAAGCGGCTAAAGAGGCTGTTCGCAAACGCAACGGAAAGGAAGGGAATATGTCCGATGCTGTAATTCAGGAAATGAAGGGGCTGCGTGAAGAAATCCGAAAACTCAAGACTATTATTGTCCGTGAGTATTGCATCGGAAATGTTTATTACAAGATAGCATTGCCCGTCAGTGAATCAGATTTTGCGGAAAGCATTTTGTTTCAGCATTTTTATCCTGCCGTTGATGTTTCACTGCTTGAATTTGTTTCATCTTCTAACGAAATGGAAGATATTAACGCGCCCGGTTTTGAATTAACAGAATGGGGTCATAAAGTATGGAGGATTGAGAAATGACAATGTATCAAGCGGAAATTTTAATTTGCGATATGGCAAAACTAAATGATAACGGCATTGATTTTATCGGCAAAAATGCAGTTATGAAACATTTTATCGGCGACTGCCTGCGCTTTTACAAGATTAACGGCGGTTACGAAACAGTCATGCAGAATTGGAAAGGCTATCAGGAAATAACGGTTAAGCAGATAAGGATAATATGGGGAATGGTCGGGGCGCTGTTGAAAAATTGCGCTGTAGAAACGGATTAAAGGGCGTTTGCCCTGTCTATAATATATAGAGAGGGGCAAAAATGACGAGAGAAGAGATAGCAGATAAAATCGGCGTTAAAATTGCAAAAAAAGAATATAAATATCTTGAAGCGTTTTGCGGCAAAGTTAGCGATATTGAATTAATGCGCTTATTGCTGATCTACCGTTATAAACTTTTGCAGACGTATGAAAACGGCGTTCGGGATATGCACAAGGCATTGCAAAACTTACAGGGCAATTTAGACCTATAATAATATATAAATGGGGGATTTATGATTTGGGTGCTGATTATCATTGCGGTTGTTTTATTTGGAATGCTGTGTTGTTTTATTTTGTTTTTTAATTCAAATAAAAAATCTAAATATTATAAAAAACTGGGAAAATGGAGAAAGAAAAATAATGCTGGCTGATTGGAAAAATATCGAAGAGATTGAAAATGTTAGTAAAAGACATGAAAAAGTAATTATTAGTATTTTTTCGCGCGGCGGCGATTTTTCTTTTGGCGTTAATGTTTTCTTAAAGACTAGTGGCATAGGTTTTCCTGTAATGGAAGAGCCTCATGTTTATAAATCAAAAAGGGCGGCAGTTAGAGCGGCGGTTTTATACATAAAAGAGCATATCATGACAATGGAAATGTTTAAGGGCGATGAAAAAACTATTTTAAAACTTCTGCCGAATGTCAGGCAGGGATTATTTGATGTGGAAGAGGAAATGAGGAAAGAATAAAAGATGAACGTTTTAAATAAGGGGAGGTGTTCAAGGTGTTTAGCGGCTAAAACAGATAAAAAACTTTATAGAGAGGCAAAAATAAAAATAGGCGGCAGGGACTATAGTATTAATAGCTATTTTACTTGGCTGTACTGCCTTGCAAATAAAAATTGGTGTAGGAATTGTGCCCTGCATTGCAAGGAACCGCCGATGGGAATGTCGGCGGACGATTACAAAAAATTAAATGAGGGGAAAACAGTATGAAAAAAATAGAATTGAGCATTGTTGAAAGCATGATAGTTTTAAACGGAAGCGTATGCGCATTATTGTTTATTGATCCTCCTGAGAATTGCAGGGAATGCCCTCTTCATATTCTGACTTTTGAAAATGAACGCTTTGAAAAAGATATTTTTTCCTGCGCAGGTTTTAAGGGAAGAGGCACAATAAATTCCGAAAGCGATTTTTTGAATAATTTTGACGATTATTCAAAAAGTGCCGCTCCTAACTGCCCGTTAAAAGTTATTGTCAGGAATGCAGATAAAGAAGGGGAAGAATGCAAGAAATGCGTTAATTGCAGGCATAGTGAAATCCTATTAAAAAGCGGAAGCCTCTATTGCCATGTTTTAAAAGGGATTGTAGACGAAACAGTATGCGCGTCATGGGCGAAGTAGAAGGGAGAGAGAGTGAATGATTGAGGAAAAAGCGGCGGATATTTACAGCAAAAGCATTTTAGCCGAATGCTATAAAGAACCGTTATCGGTTGCGACAAGGAAGGTTGCTAAAGACGCATTTATAGCAGGAGTAGCTTGGCATAAAAGCGCAAAGAACTTGAAATGGAATTATTTGCGCGTAACGGAGGCGGAGAAATGAGTATGCCCCACTGTGTTTTAAAAACCGTATTGTCAAATAGCAATTACCGCACAATAGCCGCCATGATCGAGACTGTATTTTGGCAGACTAATAATTCTGAAAACGATTATATACGAATTATGAGGTGCAAAAAAGACGATATAGAGTTTACGAAAGGAAATTATAATCAAATATATAATCAAGTTACAAGCGCAGGCGAAAGAATTGATTTGATTGAAAAGTTTTTAATAGACAAAGCAAATTATCCGCTTCAGGGGGGGTTTGTTTTAATGAAAAATCCGTTAGTATTTATTATTTGTATGGTTATCGTAAATATAATCGGAATATACGTTTTTAATCTCGAAGAGGGATTGGTGATATTAAATCTTTGTGCGATAGTCGTATATTTTTTTATATATTTTATTTATTTAGGAATTGCGGAGGGTTAAGATGAATCCGTTAGAAAAATCAGTACTGAAAAGCACAGTGTTAATGCTCAGCAGGAATTGTACAAACTGCATTAATTCTGATTGTTATGGTAAAAACGAGTGCATTATTAGAGGCGCTAACGGCATTGACTTTTATTCGCATTGGCAGGGAGAGCCGAATAAAAATGTAGCATTAGAATACATAAATAGCAATGCGGATAAATTTAATAATGAAGAATTAGATTTTTTAATAGGGTATTTTAATGATTGACGAATATGATAAAAATTATTTTTTACTGTCTTGCGATGTCTGCGGAGTTACGGAAGCCGGTCCGTTTGAAACATTTGATGAAGCGGTGCAGCATAAAAGGGATTTTCCCGACGAATGGAAATCGCTGAGGCTTAAAAACGGCGCAACGGGAAAAACGGAATGGCAGGACGTGTGCGCAGGCTGTTTTCCGAAAACTGAAGTAGGAAAATGGAAAGCGTTCCCCATATCTAAAAGGAAATCTAAAACAGGGCAGAAAGCAGACGAAAACATAACAAAAATGGCTAACTCGATAGCCAAGACGATAAATAAAAGAAAGAGGGAATTAAATGAATAAACTATTTGACGTTCCTGTTTCAGAAAAAAAAACTGCAAAGCGCGGAAAGCAGTTTAAGCAAATTCCGCTGGATAAATATATAATTATGTGCGAAAAAGAGGCAGTAGTATTTTTTCTGCATGATTTTTGCCCTTATGCCTACGCTCCGAAAAGAATAAACGCAGGCGCTCTAAAAGGCGCGTATGAGGTCATTATTCCGTTCTGCGCTCTGAATATAGGGGCAGCGCATTGGGATAGTATGCAGGATGAAAACAACTGCAAAATAGTAGAATATTATCTAGAAGAGTTCTGTTTAAAATGCGGTTTTGCGCATATTGAATTTCGCATAGGCTGGAAGGGACTTAATTGCGGCTGGAATTATGCGGAAGACAGGCAGGTAAAATTGACAGTTAAGATAAACAATTCTTTTAAAAATAAAATAATCAATGACTATGGAGCAAACATAAAGGCGGAATTTGCATGAAAATAATATATGATTCAAAAGACGAAAAGTCCCGTTTTTGCGAATTAACCGCGAGAATGACCCTGCAATACAGGGAAATATTAAAAAACTATCCCGATGCAGTGCTGTCAGAAATGCTCGATGAATTAAACGATAAGGCGGTATCCGGCGCGTATCCTGAATGTTTTGCCGATGAAGAATATAAAATAATAAAGGGTTTATTATATGAAAATGCAAGGTAAAATTATGCTGAATGCGTTAAATGCCTGCATTTCTGCCGGCTAAACGCGCCGTTAAATCACAGCATAAAGTAACTTTTCGCTGTAAATTTATCCGTTTCTGATTATATATAGTAATTATTTAATAGAGGCGGTTTTAAAATAATATAAACCCATTGACAGGCGGAAAAACCAAGCGCACATAATTCAAAATATGGCGGAAAAAACGGCGGTTAAAAAAAGAAACTCGGTTATTCCTAGAACGAAGCCCTTATTAATCGTCCCGAAGAGAAAAACATTCGCATCGTTAAATAAATGGATTAAAGAAACGAAACATTCATATCAAGTAACTAGGAAAGACGTATGCTACATATACAGAAACATAATTTTTGCTAAAACATACGGCGAGTTAAAAGACATCATGGAAAATGAGGAAAAACGCGACGGCTACCCCGTTATTGTGCTTGCCGTCATTGCAGGCGTTTTAGGGGATATTGCAAGAGGAAATATAGTTAATTTAACGCGGATGCTTCAATTTGTTTTTCCTGACGCAATGAGAAATATTGACCCTGATGTGTTTGCAAACGAAGCAGGGCGCGGCGGTTATGATGAAATACAGGAAATGGAAAACGCGCTTAAAAGGCTGGAAGGCGACGACAGCATTTTAATAGTTGATAAATTATTAATGGCGGAAGACACAAAAACAAGGATTATAAAATGAACACAATGCCCGTTGACATGAAGTCAGCCGATCCTTTTAACGCCGCCTCCGTTGCATATAATCAAAAAAGGTATGAAGTTCTAAAACAGGTCGTTCAAAGCAAGGCAAGGAATAAACATTTAAACTTTATTGATTATTTGTGGAATAATCCCAGTGAACCTTTTATGATCGGCAGGCATACAAGAATTATTTGCGAAAAAATAGATTATGCCGTTGAAAGGCTGAAAAAAAATCACAGCACATTTTTAGTCATGGCGGTTCCGTTCAGGCACGGGAAAGCATTTCACCCCGATACGCCCGTGCTAACTGTTACGGGCTGGAAAAAACACGGGGAATTAAAAATAGGCGATTATGTATTTGACCCTAACGGAAAGCCAGTGCAGGTAATGGCAAATACGGGAACTTATTTATATAAAAGATACGTCATCGAGTTTGAACACGGGGAAATCTTATATACAACGCCTGAGCATGAATGGCCTGTAACATTTTGCGATAGCAAATGGGAAATTGAAAAAGACATGGGAATTCTTGAAACCAAAGCATTCGCGAAAGTTTGGCAGAAAGGGAAAAAAGACGTAATCATAAAAAGAAATTATGAAAGCATTGAATTGGCAAAAAATAATAACGGCATAGTTTACGATACCCACGCAAAAATAAGCAATGTGTATTTTGTGCAGGGCAACTATTACTGCAACTGCATTCAGGTAGAGGGCGGACTGTACCTTGTCGGTAAAGGAATGATCCCTACTCATAATTCGGAAATAATCAGCCGAAAACTCCCTGCCCATTTTCTCGGCTTGTTTCCTGACGGCAAAGTTTTATTAACGGGGCATACGGCAAATCTAACTATCGGTTTTAGCAAAGAAAGCAGAAACCTTTTAATGACTGAAAAATATAAAGAATTATTTCCTGAAACGCAGTTAAACCCGTATGACAGCGCGGCGGCTCACTGGAGGGTGTTCGGCAGGAACGGGGAAGTATTTGCCTGCGGTCTCGGCGGTTCTATGGCAGGGCAAGGGTATACGCTGGGAATTGTCGATGACTTTTGCAGAAATAGGGCGGACGCAGAAAGCCCAGCCATGCGCGATAAAATGTGGAGCAGTTTTACAAATGATTTTTTAACAAGACGCGCTCCCAGATCAATAACGATAATCACGGCGACGACATGGCATATAGACGACATAATCGGTAGGATTGAAAAACAAATGAAGGAAGATCCGTATTTTCCGAAGTTTGAAATTATAAGAATACCTGCATTTAATGATGAATACGATCAAGGCATTTTATTTCCTGAGCGGTTTAATGCGTCATGGTACAATGAACAGAAAGCGGCGCTTGGAACTTACGGAACCGCGTCGCTTTTGCAGTGCAACCCGACGGCTCAGGGCGGAAACATATTAAAAGTTGATAACATTAAAAAAGTGCCCCTAACGCAGTTTCCTGAAATGAAATTTGCCAGAATATGGGATTTAGCGCACACGGAAAAAGAAAGGGCAAGCCAAGACCCTGACTGGACTAGCGGAACATTGTTATTATTCCGAAGAAAAACGGGAGCGCCGAGACAGTGGGAATTATGGATTAAAGACGTGAAGCGGTTCCGGTTTGACGCGCCGAAAAGAGATAATCAGATATTAAACATAACAGCGTCAGACGGCGCGTATGCAGAAGTAGCCATTGAAAATTCACTTGACAGCAAAGACGCTTATAAAACGCTTCAAAATATTTTGCTCGGGCAGAGAGTTGTTAAATCCATAAAAACTAAAGGGGATAAAGTAGTAAGGGCGGCTCCGTTAGAGCCTATTTTTGAAGCAGGCGATGTATATGTGCCTGAAAATGCGCCGTGGCTTCAGGCATGGATTGACGAATTGCAGTCATTCCCTGCCGGTACCCACGATGACCAAGTTGATAATTTATCGGCAGGATTTGCGCATTTTTATAAGAGCTGCGGAGTTATTTCAGTGCCTATGTATGAGGGAGGCAATTATGTTCCGCAAAGACAAAGCGTTTACAGGTAATTTGAAGAGGGGGGCAAAATGACAATTAACATTTTGGGGCAGGATTACGATATGCAGGAAACAAACGCTAAAGACGATGTGCGCATGACAGATTTAGACGGTTATTGCGACTGCTTTGGAAAAACAATTCGCATAAATAATGATTTTAATGAAAATAATCCTGCCTGCATTTCTAATCTTCCAATGTATAAACAGCGCGTTATGCGCCACGAGATAATTCATGCTTTTTTTGAAGAAAGCGGACTAAAAGAATATAAAGGCGATGAATTAATTGTAGAATGGATAGCTTGTCAGTTTTCAAAAATGGAAAAAGCATTTCAACAGGCAGGCGCGCTATAAAAGGGGGAATTTATGGGGCAGAGGCAGATTAAAACCATAAGAAGGACGGCAGAAAAAACAGCCAAGTTAATGGCGTTAGAATTAGCCAAAGCGCAATTAATGGAAATTGCAAATGCTCCGTTTAAAATTAGATGGCAGTTTTGCAAGGCAATACTGTTTCCTAAAAAATTAAAAGTGTCTGCGGAAGAAAAAGAAAGGATACAGAGAACGGCTCATGGCGGAATGAATGAACAATTGAAAAATGAAAAGGGAAAAGACAATGGATAGAGTAAAAGTAAATTGCGATAATCAGTTTTATCTAAACGACAAACAGATTGAAGACTTGAAAAGAATATTAGGCGATATTAAAGAAAAACCATGTTATATAACTATTTCTTGTGAAGAATTAGCAAATAAAATGAAAGGAGTGTTTAATTATGAGCGTAACAAACGAACATGAATTGTATGCGGAGTTTAAAGAGGATTGGGAAGAAGTGCGCGATTGCGTAAAAGGCAACCGCGCAATTAAAAAGAAAAAAGAAAAGTACCTGCCTATGCTTTCAGGGCAGAGCAATAGCGATTATGAACGCTACCTGAAAAAGGTTAAATTTTTCGGGGCGACGGGCAGAACGCTGGACGGTTTGCATGGGAACATTTTTAGAAAGGCTCCTGAATATACAGGGGAAGTTTCAGAAACGTTTACAAACTCGCTTCAAGACGTTGATTTAATGGGAACGAACATAGAGCAGTTTGTTTCAGACATTGTTTATGACAATTTGCAGACAAATTGGGGGGGAATACTTGTTGATTATGCCAGAAAAGCAGAAGCTGTATCATTAGCGGACGCAGAGAAAAAAGGGTTAAAGGCTTATTTAAAATACTACCCTGCGGAAAATATAATAAACTGGGAGTATAACACAATTAACGGCAAAGTGAGGCTCCGCATGGTTATTTTAAAAGAACCTTATGCGGAACCGCTTCCTGAAGACAGGTTTGCAGTTAAAACATATTACAGGTACAGAGAATTATACCTCGACCCTATAACAAACAAGTACAAGCAAAATGTATTTGATGAAAGGGTTTCAGTAACGGAACCTGCGGAAGAAGAAATCATAATCAGAATGAACGGAGAAGAACTTGATGACATTCCGTTTTACCCGATACCGGGAAGCCTGCCTGAGAAGTCCATGCTGTATGATTTAGCGCAGATAAACATACAGCATTATCAAGACAGGGCGGATTATCAAAACGGCAAGCATTATACGTCAATACCTACTCCGATAGCAGTAGGGCTGAAACCTGCGCTAAACGATGAAGGCAAGGCGGCTCCGATGTTTATCGGCGGAACGCAGTTTCAATTTTTCCCGAATGAGGATCATACGCCGGGAGCGGACGTGAAATTTTTAGAGTTTACGGGCGCAGGCATGAAAGCATTAGCGGACGGCATTATTCATTTAGAAAGTTTAATGGCAATTTTGGGGGCGCACATAATCGCGGCTGAAAAAAAGGGAGTAGAAACGGCGGAAGCCCTGCGGATACACCGCATCGGGGAAAATGGCGTTTTATCTACATACGCAAGGAATGTAAGCAATTCCGTAACGAAAGCGCTGCGGAAAAAAGGGCAATGGGATAATGAAGACGCAGATAAATTAAATGAATGGAGCTTTAACCTCAATACCGATTTTGATTTAAGCGAAGAAAATGTGCAGACATTAACCGTTCTATTGTCAGGCAGAACCGCAGGAGAAATTCCCAGAATGTCATTATATCTCGGATTGAAGTCATTGAACCTTATCCCCGAACAATGGGATTTTGATGCGTTCATTGCAGAACTTGAAAAAGACGCGCATGAAAAACTTCCCGAAATGGAAGGGCAAAAAACGCCTGAAGAAGACGCAGACGAATTAGAGGATGAGGAAGAGGAAGAGTTTAATGAGGAATAAAGGGCAATTATCAAAGCAGTATAAAGACGAAATGATACGCAGGCAGGTGCAGGTTGCAAGGTATGCAACGGGTCAGGCAAATTATGCAAACGCATTGATAAACGAACTGAATGAAAAAATTGCCTTATTCTGCATAAAGAAAGATTATATCGAAACAAAAAGCCAGTATGCGGAATGCAAAGAATACATAAGGGCAAAAAGCATGGAGTGCAGGGAAAAATTATACAAACGCCTGCAAAAAGAATTGAGGGATTTTATCATCGAGCAGTCAAAATGGGTTTACGGCAATTCTCCTGTCAAACTTGAAAAAACAAACGTTGACAAAATAGCAAGGAACATTTTTTTTACGGCTTATTCAGATACGGATAATATAAAAAGTTATATAACAAGAACGTTTAATCAGATATTTCAAATATGGAACGCGCAATTAACGATAGCATATAGGACGGGGCAAAATATGCGGAACATGGTTAAATTAGTATTAGACAGGGAGTTTAAATAATGGGCGGTTTAATGTCGGGCGTTGAAAGCTCCGTAAATACAAATATAAACGATATTATTAATCACGCTAATTCAACTATTGTAGATGACATATATAAATTAAATAAAGATTTTTACGACGGCTACCAGTGGATCGCGGCGTTAGACAGCGCAACCTGCCTAGCGTGTGCAAATATCGACAATAAAATATTTGATTTGCTTCCTGACATGGAAGGGGAAGGAACGAAACCGCCTGACGAGCCGCCTTTGCATAAAAATTGTAGGTGCATAATAGTTCCCGTATTAGAAGGCATGAGGGACGACCCCAGTCAGGCGCAGGCAAGCTATGAGGACTGGTTTAACAGACAGGACGAAGCAACGAAATTAGATATACTAGGTCCGGCAAGGTATAAAGAATATGCAAACGGCAAAGCGGTAACAGCGTTCGCAAAAGACGGCAGAATAGCCACTTTAGACGAATTAAGAGTTGACAGAATTACAAGAGCCGAACTAATTAGAGGAAATATATTTAAAGGGGAAACAATAAGTGAATTAATAAAAGTGAAAGGCGATTTGCCGAGCTATTTTGACAAAGTATCTGAAGACGACTGGCAGAAAATAATACAGATGATTAAAAACGGGGAAATGGGGAATGTAGGAAGGGTTATAATTTCCATAGACGGTATTGAAAATTCAAAAGGGGATATATTAGTACCAAAAAATATATTGATTGCGATTGATGATAAATTAAAAAATCCGAAATTAAATCCGCTTGAGATAATAGCGGATTATATTAAATCAGGAACCGCATTAACGGATGATGAAAAGAAGGAATTTAGAAAATGGGTTGGAAATAGCATGATGGCTAATTTTCCTAAAAATGAATTTTCTCCTGCTGAAATGGGCGCTTATGCCAAAAATGTTACTGATTATCTAGGCAAATTTCCGCCGCAATTACAAAGGGCTTTATTTGAAACAAGGCCAGAAATACATTTTTTCTCTTTAGATAAAAATACTGCATTTTTTAGCTTAGAAGAAAAAACATTAAATCCTAGTCTAAATTTTGGATTAAATACACTAACCATAGATAAAGAAGGGGCAAGGAAATTCTTTCATGAATTAGCGCACGCGCTTGATTATAGATTGGCAAAAATGACCGGCATATCAGCCATTGATGCGCAGACAATTAATAGACCGTCATTAATCTTTTATGATTTATTACAAAATGAGTTTGAAAAAAAAATTGCTGAATTATCTAAAAAAGGGTTGTTAGATAGTGTATTAGTAACTAATGAAAATGAAGAGACAAATCCATTTTGGAATGTTTATAATAGAGGTGCTTCAGATATTTTTAGAGGTTTATCGGATGAAAAATATAACGAACAAAAGTACGGCGGATGCGGCAAACATACAACATATACTAAGGGGCAGACAGTGCCTTTTGAAGCCTTTGCGCATTTTGTATCTGAATATGTAGAAGAGGTTGGAATGAAAGCTTTTTTTAAAGATACATTTACTGTTTTTTCAACATGGTTCGAAACAGGAAAATTGCCTTGAAGTAACTGATAAAAAGTTTATAATAATATATAAGAGGTACTAAATGACCGATAATGATTATCTTCCTACCACAAAGGACCCATTGATTAAGGCTTTTTATGACAAATTCGGAAGGGGTTTTAACACAAATATTTTTGGAGGTGTGTATTATGTTGATAAAGATGGAAAATGGTATAGTACGCCGGATACTAAAACTGAGTTTTTTGACATGGTTTCAAATTCGATTAAACAAGGGAAAAACTTATTTCTTGACTATCCTGCTACGTTACCGGACGGCGCAGAGGTATAATTTTGACAAATAAAAATGCTTACAGCATAATTTACTTTATAGCTAAATAAGGCAGAAACTCATTTAAACCGCCCTTCCCTGCCCCCTTTTTCCTCATTTTGATTATATATAGAAACAATAAAAAACGCATTTTTAAAATCTATTGATTTTCTTTATATTTCCCTGCAAATAATTAAATTAAGCATTTGGGAGCGTTAATTTTGCCGAAGGCATAGTCAATGACGATAAAATTAATATCCCTTAATGCCCGCAGTTGTTCCGCAAAGCGGTAGGCGCAGCCATAAACAACGCATTTTATATCCTGTGAGGGAAGACAATGAATAAAGAACTGGTTTTAAAACTGCTGGCGGCTCTCGGCGTTAAAATAGGCGCTGAGGAAGGAATGATTAAAGAGGACGACGCTTTTAAATTGGTCGAAGACCTTTTTAAAGCGGAAAATCTCGGTCTCATTCAGAAACGCGACGAACTGTTAGGTGAAGTCGTGAAGCAGAAAGAAAAAATTGCAGGGCTTGAAACCGCCGCAGCGGAAACGGGCAAGAAACAAGCGGAATTAGAAGCGCAGCTGAAAAAAGCAAACCCTGAAGAATTCAAAGCCTATTACGAAGGCAAGGCTAAAGAATTAGAGGGGAAATTTTCCGCTGAACTCGAAAAAGCAAACGCTGAGTTAGAGAAATTCCGAAGCAGCCACTACGAAAGAATTAAAGCCGACGAAATAAATGAGGCGCTGAAAGACGTTCAATTTATTGACGGCTTGCGCGACGGATTTATCGCGCTTGCTATGGCAAAAAACCAGTTTAAGCCCGTTGAACCGAATAAAGACGGGAACATTACTTTCATCAATCAGGAAAATAAAACGATAGCCGCCATGTTCCGCGAATTTGCTATTTCAAACGAAGGCAAAGCGTTTATTAAAAACGGAAATCAGGGAAGCGGAGCGGAAGGCGGAAGCGGCAAAGGAGGCGCGGGGCAAGGCGGACAGAAAATAAGCCGCAATGATTTTACGGCGCTTTCTCCGCAGGCGCAGGTAGATTTTACCAATAAAGGCGGCATAGTAACCGATTAGATGTTATGCGTCATGCGGCGTTGCCGATAGCATAACAATAGGTAAAATCTAAAGGAGTTGTTCAGCATGAACACCTTAACAAATTTGATACCTATTTTATTTGCGGCGCTGCAAATAGTGAGCCATGAACTTGTAGGCTTCATTCCGGCAGCGTCTCGCAACATGACGGCAGAACAAGCTGCGTTAAATCAAATTATCAGAGTGCCTATAACGCAGGAAACTGATAATCAAAATATAACGCCCGGAAAGCCGCCGGAAAACGGCGGCGAAGCGCTTGATTATATTGACATGGCAATAACTAAAGAAAAAATTGCCAAGCCGATTGTATGGAACGGAAATGAACAGCTATCGGTAGGCAGTCAATTAAATCAAATAATGGTCAATCAGTACGCACAGGCAATGCGCTCTTTAGTCAACGAAGTTGAAAGGGACGTATGCCTTGAAGGAGCCATCGGCGCGGCAGAAGCAGGCAATGTCTGCGGAACCGCAGGGGAAACTCCATTTGCAGCTAACCTATCGGATTTAGCAAAAGTGCGGAAAATGCAAGATGATTTGGGCGTTCCGAAAGGAGACAGGCATTTTGTAATCAATACGTCAACAGGAATGGCATTGCGGTCATTGCAGATGCTGACGAGCGCCGCGCACAGCGGAGACGCAGGATTGCTTCGGCAAGGCATACTAGGGGAACTTTACGGATACGCTGTAAGGGAAAGCGGCGGATTTTTGCCTGTTGACCCCGGCACTCAGACTTCGCTGACAATATCAGCTGCGCCTAAAGGTTCGAAAGCTATCGGCGTAACCGCGCTGACAGGCACGTTAAATATCGGCGCAATAATTCAGATTGCAGGAAAATATTACACGCTTACCGCTCCTGCCATTGCAGGGCAGACGACTTTGAACATATCGCCTGAATTGCGCGATGATATTTCAGGAACCGTTACAGGCACAGTGCTTTCAAATTATCTGCCCAACATTGCATTCAGCAGGGATTTTATTTATCTCGCGGCAAGGCAGCCGGCAATGCCCCAGCAGGCAAGCAAAACGGGAGGCACCCTGCTTGACATGATTGCAATAACCGATCCTATTTCAGGATTGACTTTTCAGGTTTGTTTGTTTGATAGGTACAGGCAGATTGCTATTGAAATCGGTCTGGCATGGGGAGTTAAAGCAGTAAATAAACGCCACGGGCTTTTATTGCTGGGTTAATTAAAACAGCGAAACAGGGGAAGCGGTTATGCGGTTAATTGTCGAAACCGGAAAAGGTTTGCCTAACGCTAATTCATACGTTGATTTGACAGATGTCGAAAATCATCTGCCGTCAACCGCAGCGGCGGAATTAGGCAAACTTTCCGAAGATGAACAAACTGACCGCCTAATAACCGCTTCCCTGTTTATTGATACGTCTTTTAACTGGATAGGCAGGCAAAAAACTTTAGAACAGGGATTGTGCTGGCCGAGAGTTAATGCGTCTTTTCAAGGGCATAAAATAGCGGACGATTATATTCCGCCGCAAGTGAAAAAGGCTTGCGCGATGGCAGTTAATTTGATTATGAAATCGGGGCTGTACGTTTTCCAAGAGACGGGGGAAGCGCAGACAAAAAAAGAAAAACTAGGCGCAATTGAGCAGGAGTATTTTGAAACGCTAAAAAAAGAATTCATAAACAATACGCAGTATTCAGACATAAATAATGCGCTTCGCGGATTATTTAAAAGTTCAGGCGGAGTAATAACTGCGGAGGTATTAAGGCAGTGAAACCCGAAAGCATAATAAAATTAGTTAAAGAAAAAACGGAACAGTACGGCATTGTAATAAATTGGAATGCTTCTGAGGCGGCAGTCAATAGCAGAGGGAGATCCGTTTTAAATAATAATGGAGAAGTAAAGTCTGCTAAAGTTTTGCTGCTTAAAGAAAAGTTTGCGCCTTTAAAAATTATTGACGCAAACACAATAGGATTAAGCCAAGATTATGCAAGGTACTTATTAACCCTGCCAGAAGTAGAAATTAAAAAGGATATGGTGATTACAGATAACCATGATAGAAAATGGAAGCTAGGATTTATAGACTGGTTCGATATTAGCGGAGTGCCTGTCTGCAAACAAACGACGCTGACGGAGGTAGAATAAAATGGCAGACGATAAAAAAGACGAACAACTGCCTCCGAGACCGGGAGAAAACCCCGTTAAAAAAGAAATAAAGGGAACTCCATTTGATGTATATATAAACGGACAGTCTGTAAGAATGAGCCGGCAGGAAGCATTAGGCGCAATGTCTCAGATAATTAACATACTCTGTTATTTTGACCAGCAGGAGGCAGACAATGGCTAGAAAAAGCGGCAGTCAAGGGATTTTAATCGGCTATGAACAAGTTATGCGAAAAATTGACAGCACATTTGCAGACAGATTAACAAACGTCAGAAAAACATTTAATGAAACTGCAAAAGAAATGCTGCAAGATTTTAGAGCCGTTCAATTAAGTGCGCCTGTAATAAAAACAAAAACTAAAGGGCAGGGAGAAGATGAGGCAAACGAAAATGTTTCAAAAGCAGTCGCATACGCAAAAGCGCATTCCGGAAATAATACTGCGGTTAGGGGCATTCCGTGGTTTAATAGAACGCAAAGAGCAATGAGGGCGGTTAATGCAATAATAAATGCGGATACAGAAGAAATAGCGTTAAGATTATCTCACGGAATATATTACGGCGCATACCTCGAATATGCACATAACAGAAAATATGCAATATTGGAACCGTTAATCAGGCAGTACGCTCCGAAACTTATTGAAAAAATGAAAAGAATTATGGGAGGCAGCGCATGACAGGCAGTTTAGCAAACCTCATAATAAAAAAACTCGAAGAAAGTTCTATTTGGAACGGCAAAGAAGGAGATAAATCAAATATTATTTTATTTTCAGATGCAGACGTATTTTCAAAAACGCCTTATGCAGTTGTAAAACCTGAAACGGGCATACGCGAAAATACAAGGGCGTTTAGAATAATTGCGCATATGGATAGGGGTTTTTTAGACGAACTGGAAAATTATGTTTTAAAAGAGTTAGACAGTTTGTTGTTATCTGATTATTTAATTGATGAAGAAGGCGGAAGGTTTAAGCTATACCCCAGCGGTTATACGGACGTTACGCCTGAAAAAGAGGATAACAGCTACTTTATGGAGAGGCTGTACTATTCTCCGCTGACGGTTAGGAATTAAGTAATAATGCAGGAAGTTTTTCTGCTTATTATAAATGCGCTAAAAATTAATATGAGAGGTGCGTAACATGGTAGAAAATGTTATCAATCGAAAAGAAAGGTTTGCAACCGAAGGCATAAGGTTTCAGAGGCATAACGGAGACGGCACAATTCCCACTCCGCAGAGGTTTCTCGGTTTTGCGAATACAACGGATTTGTCGGCAGTGCTGAAAAATAATAAAGCTCCGCTGACAATAAAAATTAACGGTGCTCCTGCGGTTACGAAAGACGTAACATTTGACGCTGAAGACGATGAAAATGTAACTGTTCAAGAAGCCGTAGATGCGTTAAATGATGCCGATTTTCCCGACATTGTTTTTGAAGTCGACGCAAAAACGGAGAGGCTGAAAGGCAGGTATGCTCCTGAAACTAATTCAAACAGCGAACCCAACGGCAGCCCGAATGATGAACCGCCCGCGCCGCAGGGCAGAATTATTCAAGTAGTCGGAAAACTTGCAGCTGCGCTCGATTTCGGAAACTGCCTTAAGCACGGCGGCAACGGTCTTGAAGTTATTTCCTTCTTTGATGATGAAACAATATCAATCGGTCTTCCCAAAGACATTAAAGACAAAGAAGAAATTGATGTCGAAGGCGCAAAAGGCACAATAACCCGAATGATAATCGGCGCAATGGTTCAGGGGCTTTCCCCCGTTGTTACGCTGAAAGAAAAAGATTACTACTTACTTGAACTTATTCAGGGCGGAGACCTTAACAGAGAAACGGGAACGTACAACCCTCCCCTCTCAAACGAAAGCGATCATCCTTCATTTTGGGCGGAAATTTTTTCTCCCATCTATTCAAAGGGAAGCAATAAACTTTCAGACATCGCAGGATATGAAAGAATGCTCCTGCGCACAATGGTCGGCATGGAAGGCGATGTTCCGATAGACGCAAAAGCATGGGCGCAGTACGCTTTTAATCTTGTGGCAACAGAATACACAGACGAAAACAGCGCAAAATTTCCTGCATGGGAAGAGCAGACATTATCCGCAACGCAGTTTGACGCGCTGAACGTCAAGAAGGTAAAAATCTAACATGAAAAAAACCGATAAGAGGCAGGCGGAATTAAAAAGTTTAATTAACGCAATTCTCGATGAGCGGCTAAAGGGCGTTGCGTCTTTTAATGACGACCTGTCTTTTATCGGTTACGCTCCCATTGAAAAAATAAGGGGCGCATTATTTCACTGGGTTGCGGTTCCGTTTAACGGCACTGGCGTATGGTGTCAATTAAGATGCCCTAACGCAACGCAGATAGAACAATGCGGCAGCATTTCAAACATTGCGCAGGATATAGAGGACGGCAAACAAATAGAATACGATGAAATTATCAAAATACGAAACCATCACGAAGCGTTATGCCGAATAACGTTCAACAAACCGACATTTGATCATATCGCGGAATTAGTCGGCGATAATGATTTTGTCATTTCTGAAAAGAAAAAAGAATTCGAAACAATTAAAAACCAGTATGAAGAAAATAAGGATAAAATAAATGAGGCGGATAAAGAAGTAATCGAGATGAAAATAAAAACGCTTGGATTGCAGATAGGCTTCATACTGCCAGATGATACAATGGCGTTCATAACTAGATGGGCGATGGGCAACGATGTTTCCGATATAAAAAAAATAACAAGGGATAATTTTTTAAGAGCCGCCATGCTTGCAAAAGCGCACAACAAAGCCCCCAGTGATTATATTTCCGGCAGGTTTACGGATTTTAACAAAAAAGAAATTGACACATACGCCTTAATAGTTTTAGACGAATATATGAAGGATCAGAAAATTGTTAGTGAAAGCAAGTATAAATGGTTTTTAGGCGGCAGAAATAAATCAGGCAGCGGATTTTTAAAGGGGTAGCCTATGGCAAGCGATAATGCAGGCGCAATTTATGTAGAAATAAGAGCCGCTCTTGACAAATTGCAAGCCGACATAAATAAATCGGCGGCAATGTTTAAACAAATAGAAGGCAAAGCGAAACCGCCTACAGAGAAAATTCCGAATATGTTTGAAAAGATGGGCAAGGACGTAGGCAAATCCTTAACAAATATGTCGAATACGGGCATAGGGCAGTTTGCAAAGATGGCGCAGGGAATGCAGGCGGCAATAATGTCCGCGCCTGTAATCGGAATGATTATGATGGTCGTCGGCGCTATTACGAAAGCCGTTAAAGGCTTTTTAGACAATATGAAAGAAAATACTAAAGTTTTTATTGAACAGCAGAAAGAAGTTGCAAAACTAAACGCGGTTATACAAAGCACAGGCGCGATAGCATGGACTACAACTAGGCAGATGAAAGGCATGGCAAAAGAATTATCCGCAGAAACGGGAAGATCAGTAAAAGACATTATGGAAATGCAGTCAGTGTTATTAGGTTTCAAAAACGTTACGGGGGAATCATTCGACAGGGCAACTAAAGCGATAGTCGATATGTCCGCCGTTATGGGAGGCGATTTAAAAGGCGCGGCTAATTCAGTAGGAAAAGCGTTAGACACTCCGATAGAAGGAATGTCGGCATTATCGCGTCAGGGATTTGTTTTTACCCAGCAGGAAAAAGCAATGGTAGCGGAACTGGTAAAAACAGGCAAAGTATTAGAAGCGCAGGACGTGATTTTACGGGCGATGGAAGACAGTTTCGCAGGCGTTGCTTCTTCGATGAACGCAGCTGAACAGGCGGCATCGCGGTTGAACGCCGCAGAGGAAAGATTAGCGGCGGCAAGGGGCGAGAGGGACAGCCGCCATATTGCGGCAAGCCAAAATAGAAGGGCGGCGCGAAAAGAAGAACGCGCAGAAGAGATAGAGTTTCAAAATGCGGTGCGCAATGCAAAAGCCGCCGATTATTCAGAGCAGATAACGCAAATAGAAGCCCTATCGCGGAACTATCAGAAAGCGGCGGAAGAAGTTTCGCGGCTGAATGCGTTAAAAGATACGGGAGAATGGAGCGTTGAATTAGAGATTAGTTTAGATGAAGCAAAGGCGCAGGAAATAACATCGCGCAATATGAAAATTACGGCAGAATTAGAACTTGACAGAAAAGAAGCGGACGATCAGCTAGTGCTGCTTAAAAATGAAATGAACGATTTTTTTATCAGCGACACTCATAATAGCATGATACTAGAGGAAGCGCGAAAAAACGGGGAAGAATTATCAAAAGTGTTATATGAAATTGCAAGAACTGAGGGGTACTTAAGCGCCAACCAGCAGGCGTATGTATCGCAATTAGCAAGCGGCGTTGCAGTGCAAGAAACAATTTTAAAAAATATAGACGGGCAAATTGAAAGGCAGCAGGCATTCGCGGAAGCGCATATGCAAAATATGCGCAATGAAGAAGCGGATAACGAACAACTAAGGCTGCAAAGAGAAGCGATAAACGAAATTGAACAGCAGAGAATAAAATTATTAGAAGAAATAGAAAGAGCGGAAAAAGCAGGTTTGCAAACGGCGGAAGAAGCAAAGCAGGCAAGGGCAAATGCATATAAAACAGAAGCGGACGCAATTAATCAAATAATGTCTAACGCCCAGAGACTAAAACTTACAAGCGAAAGCGCAATAAGACGGCAGAAAGAAATGATGGACGATTTGAATAAGGGATTAAATGAAGCTACGGGCAATTACCGCCGCCTGCATGAAGAAATAGCCGCAGGACCGAGAAGAATAACCGCCGCGCAGTTCGGCGAACGGCTGTCTCAAATAGAAACTGCATTGAGAAATAATGAAAACGCATTGCAGGAAATGCGCAGAACGGGTCTGATTAACGAAAAAGAATATCAAGACCAATTATTGCAGGCGCGTCAAGCGTCCGCAAATTCAGCCCAGCAGCTATTGCGAGAAACGGGCGTAATGGAAAGAGGAAATGAGGGCTTTTATGCGAGAATACGCGCACTCGATGCAGTAGCGGATAAAGAAACGGAACTGGCAAAAGAAAGGGAAACGGCAGAAAAAGCGTTAAAAGACAGAACTAAATACGAACAGGGCTTACAAGATAAATTAGAAGAATTAAAAGCAACAGAAAGCCAATTAATTGAAATAGAAATAAGAAGGTCATGGGAAAAAATAGAACAGTCAGGAATGTTAATCGGGCTGACCGAAGATGAAATTGAAGCATTGAAAAGACTGAACGAAGAAGTAATCAGATTAGAAAAAAACGATAAAGGTGTATCTGAAAATTTTAAAAAAGTAATGGAAAAAATACAGCAGTACGGTTCCGCAATAGGAAACGCATTGTCAGGATTTGCCGATTTAAGGGCGGCAATGATACAGAAAGAAGTCGATGAAGAATTAAAAGCGCAGGAAAAAATATATAAAACAAAATTAGACTACCTTGAAAAAGAAAAACAGGCAAAATTATATGCAAAAGGATTTATAGAAGCGCAGACGGAAGAACAGCATCAAAGGGAATTAGAGCTTGCGATAGAAAGCGGAGACCAGCAGAGAATATACGCGGCGCACAGCAATCATGAAAAGTTTTTAATTGAAGAAGAGTTTGCGAACGCAAAAGAAGCATTAGATCAGCAGACAGCGGAGAAAAAAGCGCAGTTGGAATATAAGGCGGCGCTGGCAACTTGGGAAAGCCAGTTATTGCAGGCAATAGTAAGCGCGGCAATGGCAACGATAGGAACATTATCGCAGCCGCCTTATCCTCCGTGGAACTTAGGTCTTGTTGCCTTGACAGCAGGACTCGGAGCCGCGCAGATAGGAGTAGTTAGCGCAAACAAGCCGAAAATGCAAACGTTCGCGGAAGGCGGCATTGTGTCAGGCAATTCTTTTAGGGGGGATAATGTTTTAGTAAGGGCAAACAGCGGCGAAATGATTTTAGATCAAAGAAAGCAAAAAAATATGCTTAACGCTATTGATAATAATGAATTAGGCGAAGGGCAGAAAGTATACAACATAATCACAGCGGTAAACCTAGACGGCAGGGAGATTTGCAGGAACACGGTAACTTACATCAACAACGGAGCCGAGCTTATCAAACAGAGGAGCGTCGTAAAATGAACGCATAC
>JGI24698J34947_10000159_pt1 | contig 25885 bp, 22 predicted proteins | sample TergutMp193P3_FD_34947 | JGI IMG/M metagenome (IMG submission 34947) | reverse complement strand
AGCCATCCTTTCGGGTGGGGTGTGGGAGTTGTAGGGCAGGGCAGCGTTGGATGGGGTGGCGCAGGAGGCGGCGGCGCGGCCCTCTCCCTGAAAGCGCCGCGGTTTCCTTTATTCTGGGGCATAAATCTGGACATGCGGGAACACGGTATTGGTTTTGGCGTGACAGGGGATAATTATATATTTGACAACACACTGGTAAGCGAGACAAATTTTGGGTGGTTTTTGGGACTTGGCGTTTATGCCGGTTTTCATTCCAATAATTATCAGTCCACATACTGGACTTCAATCCGTGGCGGCGCCAGGGTCCCCATAGGCATCTACATTTTTCCGGCGAATTTTCTGGAAATTTTCTTTAATTTGGCGCCAAGTCTTGGTGTGGGATTCTATTTTGGCGATTACCCTGATGCCTTTCATTTCCCCGAAGGCGGCGCTGGCGCGGATTTCGGAATCCGCTTCTGGTTTTAGATAGCCATGGCAACCATGAAGGAAGTAATCAGCAACGCCGGGGATCTTGACGGCTACCTTACAGAGTCTGATCATGAGCACATTAACCACATGGACAAGATCTTCCTTGAGGCAATGGGCTGTTATTCCATTTTGGCCAAAAGCAAAGATGAAGGGGAAAAAGAGCGGGAAAAGGATAATCTGATCCGGCTTTTCAACAAAATGGGAATCATAATGCAGGAAATATGCGGGGCCGAAAACAGGCTTCATGTATATTCCTTTGAAGCCCCGCAGGAAAGCCACGCCGAGGCTTCCAGGCTTATCGCCAAGCTCAGGGATTTCAGTACGGAAAACGAGGAATTTGTATACTACACACAGCGGGCATACGAGATGCTCTTTAATCTGGCCTACGGCGGGACCACGGGAGACAACAAGAATTACCTTATCGTCAAAACCCCGGTTGATTTCCCTGTTCAAAATTTCGCTATACACAAGATCACCAACATTGACGACAAGATTGAAAACACCGTTATGTGCGTCATGCTTCGGGGGTCTTTGCTCCCTTCAATGATCATGAGCAAGGAGATTCAGGAGTATTCATCCCACAGCTATGTCACGCCATTTGCGCTTTTCAAGATCCGCAGGGATGACGCGAAGCAGGAACATGATATGAAGTACCTGCTGGATCTGGAACGCTCATATTTTAACCTGGCTGATCTTGACGGCAAGGATCTGATTTTCGCCGATCCAATGAACGCCACGGGGGGGAGCCTTGTAACTGTTGTAAAATACCTTCAGGGCGAAGGAATAAAGCCCAGATCCATACAGTTCATTAATATCATCGCGGCCCTCAAAGGCGCGCTAAGGGTGGTTCGGGCCCTGGAAAACTGCCACGTCTATACCCTCTGGATGGACCCTGTTTTGAATGAAAAAGCGTATATCATGCCCGGCCTGGGGGACGCAGGGGATCGCATAAACGGCAGGGATTCGGAGTTTCCCCGGAACATAATCCAGCTTATCGCCGATTATGGCTCGAACATCGCACGGCTCTACAGGGCGCAGCTTCGTGAAATCGAAGACACTGTTCTCAACATCCGGCTGAAAAAATGAAAGAAAGCACGTTTTTGAAAACGCTTTTCTTTTTTGTTTTTTTTCCCTTGTCCGCCATGGCGGGAATTCTTTCCTGCACATCACAGGCTGTCCGTACCGTCCAGGCGGAGGAATACTTCAGCATAGGCATGGCCTATTATGAGTTGGGCAAATTCACCGAGGCCGAAACGTGGTTTAACAGGGCCAGGGCTTCCGATAGAACCCTGGTCGCCTCGGATTACAATTTGGGAAGAATCGCCTTTGAGACACGGCGTTATGAGGATGCGGCCAGGTACTTTGAAAGCGTTCTTGCCCTGGATAGTGAAAATGTAATGGCCCTGAAAGCCGCTGCTTACTCCCGGATAAAAAACGGGGATCTGGAAAGGGCGGAAGCCCTCTACGACCAGGTCCTCACCCTGGTTCCCGAAAGCGCCGATGACGGATACAACTACGCCCTTGTTCTTTACGGTCTTGATAAATACGAGAATTGCGAAGAGGTATTGAACAGATACCCCTTCGCGCTTGAGGAGAAACCGTCCTCCATTCTGCTCTTTGCCAGGGCCCAAAAAGCCCAGAACAAGGTAGAGGCCGTGGACAGTTACGCCAAATGGCTGGTTGTCCATACCGGAACAGCCAATCCCCAGGGGCTATATGAATACGCGCAGGTTCTTGAGGGCGCCGGCCTCTATGCCAGGGCGATCGATCAAATCAGGGACGCGACAAAAGCACTTATAAAAGATACTGAATTTCTAAAGAAATCAAAACTGCTGTTTGAGGAAGCCAGGCTTCTCCTTACGGAGGATCCTGAAAATGAAGAAGGCCTGACGGCTTTCGGCAACGCGGTAAATGAAGGTTTTTCAGATACGGAAACCTTTGAGGCCCTTCTTCTCGACGGAAGAATCAGTAACAACAGAAAGGTTGAACTACGCAGGATTTTTGACAGCCGTGAAAAAGATGAAGAAGGGATTTCATAAAAACAGACGGTGAAGGGTAATGATTGTTTCCATGATTCAATTGATTTTTGAAATTCCGGATGTGGATAACATAAAAGAAAAAAGGCGGATAATTCGTTCCGTCAAGGACAAACTTCAACGCCGCTTCCACATGAGCGCGGCGGAAGTTGACCTTCAGGACTCCCTCTCCTTTGCCCAGATTGGCGGGGCGTTGGTCTCAAATTCGCGAACCTTTGGGGAATCCGTGATGCAAAAGGCATTCCAGATGATCGAGAAAGAAACCCCTGTGCGAATACAGGACATGAGTATCCATTCGGAGGAATTCTGATAAACATGAAACGTCCGCCGCTTGCAGCTATCCTGCCGCTTCTCCTTTTGCTGTCGTCATGCATCGATATCAGCATGGACATTACGCTCAATAAGGACGGTTCCGGGACTATCGCTTTGGAATACATGGTCTCGCAGTCACTGGAGTCCCTGGGGAGGCTTGACGGTAACGAAAGATGGAATACCATTCCTGTCGGACGGGCTGATTTTGAACGTACCATGGACAGGCTTCCCGGAATGAAACTGCTTTCATTTTCGTCAAGGGAGCCAGGCAGGTACCTTGCAACTAACGCAAAAATGGAGTTCACCAATCTGCGCGCCCTCATGGCTTTTCTGGACGCGGGGGGCCTTCGATCGTCTTTACGGGGGGATGCCGCTTCAGGCAGTATCTATCTGACCATCAGTGAAGGAACCGGGATAAAAACCCCCTCTCTTGATAAGCTTATCGCAGATATCTCAGTCTCTTACTTTGTCAGGATGTCAATGACTTTTCCGACAGAGGGGACTCTTAAAATAACCGATGCCAAAGGCATTGGCATTCAGGCATTGCCCGAAAGCCTCATCAACTCAAGAGGTGAACAGGTCTCTTTTATTATCCCACTCTACGAAGTCCTATCATCAACTGAAGGGATAAACGCAGAATTTAGCTGGTAAGCTTAAGAAGGGATCAGGGAATGGGGATCCGGGACTGGGGTGCGCCTGGTTAGAACGGGGCGCTTGTTGACCACCCGCGCCACTAACTAACTAAACGTACCCCATTCCCCGATCCCTAGACCCTTCTCTTGTCCCTATTCCCAACCCCTTATCGTTTTTGACACCACTAGAACATAATCGTCCGTGTCGGGCTTTTCCTGTGTGTCCACGCCGGGATCCCAATTGTTGTAAACGGCCCGGGTTTTAAGAATACCCTCGAACTCCAGGGGTAGCACGATTTCCAGCGTCAGCGGATTCGGGGGATATTCCCCCAGGGAAAAAACAATCCTTTTCCCTTCGGTTTCGCGTTCATAAGGTACCGGCGCGGAATAGACCGGAAGAAGGGCTTTACCGTCTTCGCTTTCAAAGGAAACGTCAAAACGAATCGGGCTGCCCGTGGCTTCAAGGCGCAGATTGACAATACGGCTGTCCTGAAAAATTGTTTCATCAAGCGAAAGCGATATTACTTGCGGGTAACCATTGTTCTCCTCGACAAGGAACCTGCGTTCGGGAGGGGTTCCTCGTCCGATAACCGTTATCTGCACAAGCATTGCCGACAGAACCGCAATAAACAAAACAGGAAAAACAATCGACTTGTATTTTCCCCACGGCCTTGGCTCCGGTTTCCGGGGGTATGATTTCTGCAAAAGGATTGTTCCCCGCTTGACAAGAAGAAAAATTGGCAGTGAAAGAAGCGCCGTCTGAATAGCCGCTAACCAGCTTTCGAGACTGGTCCAGTTTTGCGGGAAAAAAAGTTCGGCGAACCTTCCGTTTCCTGTTTCCAGCAAGTTAGACAAGGCAACCGAAGCGAACAGTGGTATGGAAAAGGCGCTTAAAAGAACAAGGATGGGGCTTGATACCGAAGCGCCCAAAAAAACGAAAAAAGAAGCCCACAGGAAAACCTGAACAAATGAAAAATCCAAAAAAGCGGCGGAAAGGGTTCCTGTTATGATAAAAATTACTGCGGAAAATCCGTAAAATCGCGCCCTCGTCGGGAAGAAGCGGATGAAGTTGAGAATGGGCGATACAAGAACAAAGACAAGGATTGCCAGCAAAAACGTGAGTCCTGCCCCCGCGTTGACGGCCGAACCGGGCAATGTACTGAGAAGCAGTGGATCAATTGTCCCCAGGAGCATGGAATAGAAGAAGCCGGAAGCTTTGAGGGAAATGACCATTAGCGGAAGAAGAATGGAAAAAATCCAGAAACTCCTAAAGAACAGGCGGAAATGGTACAACAGAATCGCGTTATACCTGGCGGAATAAATCAGATAAAGCGAGAGAACAATCCCTGTCGCCAGTAAAAGCAGGATCACGGTAAGCCTTTCGCCCGCGAAAAAAAAGTTTCCGCCTGGTAATGAAAAAAAGGAATAATGCCGGTCAGGGTTTATCACGGGGAAATTCAACTCCCCTGAGTACTCCATCAGGATCCTGGCCATGCCTTCAGGCGAAATTGTTTCTTCACCGGAAATGCTTGTCATGCTACCTGTTTTTTTCCCCGAGAGGGTAAAGCCGTTTACCTCTTCGCCCCAGGCAATACCCATGGCCTCGGGTCCTTCATCAAGGCCCAGTTTATAAATCGCGATGTTTCGTACTTCAAACGACCACGGAATATCGCCGGTTTTAAGCAGGGAGAGCAGGGGCCTTATTATTTCCAGAGGCGCCACATATCCCCGTCTTCCGTGATGAAGCACAATCTCACGGGGTGCTTCCTCGGCGTCAAAGTAGCAGATTACCCGGTTTTCAGGCATATCGGTCAGGCTTAAAAGATCCCGGAGGCCCTTGTGGGAAATTGCCACATTCAAAAAAGTCGATTCCGGATCCGTCGGAAACGTTTCCGTCGGAAACAAAGTTTCTGTGGGCAATTCGTTTTTCTCGTCCCCCAAAAAAGCGATAAGGATATCATTCGGAAGCGAAACTGCCGGTGAAACCACGTTTCCGGGAGCGTCCCCATATCGGAGAATTTCCGCCAGGGCCAAAGCGGTATCAACGGCGAATCCCGCGTACATCGGGACCGCCAGTACAAAAGTTCCATAATCACCCGGATCCTCGCTGCCCCGAAATCGTATAAATACCGATGAACCGAACCCGCCATAGGAAGAGAGGAGGGGGCGCTGCTCAATGTTAATTTTATCATCAGGGAAACCTTTCCCCAAAATCCCGCTCAAAACACGGATCACGTGATCAAGGTTTTCCTTCTCATGGGGCTGTCCATTAAGGCAGGGGGAAAACAGGAAAAGGGCTGTTAAGAGCCAAAAAACACAACCTCTGATTCTAGTCCCCCTTCAGAAACTGTTTCCCCGGAAACCTTTCCGGCCATATTGAGAGCTTAGTGAAATATTACTATAATGGGGTATGAAATTTAAGCGCCTTTTGGCAACACCTTTACTTTGCATTCTGACGTTCTGTTTCTCCTGTTCACGGGCTGAGCCCCGGATACATTACGGCTTTATTGAACTCTTCTACTACCCGGGATCCGCCGGGCCAGAGGAACGTTTTTCATTTTTTATCCTTCCGGAAGATGACGATGGCGTGGATAACCTTTCAGAGCTATACCTTTACAATGACCGGGAAGGATTGCGCTGGCTCATAACTTCCGAAGACTGGATAGAGCACGAGGAGGCCGGAAGAATCTGGATAGGAAGCCGGAGTATCGCAATGCCTGACGGCTTTTCCCTGCCGCGGGGGCAGTACCGGGCAGTTCTTGTAAACAAGGGAGGGGAGAGCGCCGAGCGCAGTTTTACATATGACGGCCCCGAAATTTCACCGTATCCCTTTCCCCGGCTGACCATTGAAGGAGGCAACTACGCCATTGAATCACAGTACCCGGTAAACCGTTTAATATGCTATGATCAGCAGGGAAGGGTAGTGCAGACTTTGTCGGTCATTGACAAGGAAGGCAGTATCAGGGTATTGAGCCTTATGGGGAATGTCAGAACCGCGGCAGTTTGGGCGGAAGACCCGGAATACCATTTTTCAGCCGTTACCGAGGCTGTATCCGTAAGATAGGAGATGGTTTCGATAGGAGATGATTACGACAAATGAATCCCGAAAACTCCATTATGCCGGAAGCATTCAAAGATCGGGGGATACGGAGTTTTGTCCGGAGACAGGGAAGAATAAGTTCCGGGCAAAAGCGATCCTATGAAACCCTGTTTCATCTTTACGGAATACAGGGCGGGGATGGTTCTCTTGACTGTAGCAGGATTTTCGGCAATGAAAGGCCGGTGGTCATTGAGATAGGTTTTGGAATGGGGAAAGCCACCGCTGCCATAGCGTATAACAACAGGGGAATTAATTATCTGGGAATCGAAGTCCATAAACCTGGGATAGGCAGGCTTCTCGGCGAAATAGAAAGGCTAGGGCTGAACAACATTCGAATCGTCGAAGGGGATGCCGTGGAAATTCTGGAAAAGCGCGTAAAAGACAATTCGGTTTCAGCTTTTCATGTTTTCTTTCCCGATCCCTGGCCCAAAAAACGGCATCACAAACGGCGTCTCATTACCCGCCCGTTTACCGATCTGCTTGCCGCAAAACTCCTGGACGGCGCTTATGTTTACATGGTAAGCGACTGGGCCGATTACGGCGATTGGGCCCTGGGGGAACTATCCTCCACGCCGGGACTTGTGAACCGGTATAACTCGTTTGCGGAACGCCAGGCATGGAGGCCGGAAACCGAGTTTGAGCGAAAGGGCCGTGATAAAAACCACGAAATACGGGAGCTCTATTTTGAGAAACGAAAGAATTAGCTCCCTTGCGAGGCTCATAGAAAGGTATCAGGACTCCTATTATAACGGCGAAGCGGAGATTTCGGATTCTGAATTCGATCTGCTTTGGGAAGAGCTGAAAACCCTTGCACCTAACCATCCGCTTCTGAAGAAAGTGGGGGCAGACAACACCGACGGTTTTCCCAAGGCAAAACACCTTATTCCCATGGGGAGCCAGGAAAAAGCCGCCAACCCGGGGGAATTTCTCGCGTGGGCAAACAAAATCAGGCCGGCTTCATACGTGGTTCAGTTCAAACTGGACGGGGCAAGCCTGGAGCTGCAATTCGAAAAGGGGAAGCTGGTCGCCGCGATTACCCGCGGGGACGGGATCACAGGGGATCTTATAACGCCTAACGCCATTCGCATGAAAGGGGTCAGGCATGAAATATCCGGTAATTTTACAGGGGGAGTGCGGGGCGAGGTGGTAATGACCCGCCAAATCTGGAAGGCAAAATACGGCGACAAGGCCAACTGCCGGAACGCGGCCAACGGGATTATGCGCCGCAAGGACGGCGCGGGCTGTGAAGACCTCAACTTTATCTGCTACGACGCCGCCGCCACAGGGGATGACGCCTGGTTCAAAACCGAAATTGAAAAACTGGACTGGCTTAAAAAACAGGGATTTGCTGTTACCGAAACAAAGGTATTTACGGCGCCGGAAGAAGTCATCTCCTACCGCACGGGACTGGCGGATGAACGAAAAAACATGGATATCGACATTGACGGCCTTGTGATCAAGGACTCGGTTACGGATATGACGGATCTTCGCAGGGCAAGACCTGAACGGCAGATAGCCTTCAAGTTTGATCTGGAAATTGCCTACAGCGTACTCAGGGAAGTGGAATGGAGCGAGTCAGGCGCAACATATACGCCCATCGGAATCGTTGACCCCGTACGCCTGGCCGGAACCACGGTTCAGCGCGCCAACCTCAACAACCCGGACATGATCAGGGCGATGGGTCTTAGAATCGGCTCCGTTGTGACTGTGGTAAAGCGGGGCGAGATAATTCCCAAAATTGAGGGGCTCGCGCCCCCCGGCGCGATGGAAGGGCCTGATGAAAAAAGAGAAATCACGTTTCCCTTAATATGTAAAACGTGTAACAGCGCCCTTGAAGACTGCGGGACCAGGCTTTACTGCCCAAATCCATCCTGCCCCAAGAAGCTTCACCACAGGCTTGAAAAATGGGTTTCCGTGCTGGATATAAGGGAACTGGGGGAGAAACTGCTCAGGCAATTATTTGATTCAGGCAGGGTAAGGGCTATTGCGGATCTCTATTCGCTTGCCGTGGAAGAACTCGCGGAATTTGAACGCATGGGTGAACTCTCCGCAGCCAAGGTTATACGCAACATCCGTACAAAACGGGAACTTTCCGTTTCGGCGTTTGTCGCAGGTTTTGACTTTGAGGGGGTAGGGGAACTCATAATGGAAAAAGCCGTTCAAGCCGGCTTCGACACCCTTGAAAAACTCAGGTCGGCGGAGGTGGAGGCGCTTTCAGCGGTTCACGGCCTTGGGAAAATCACCGCAGGAATTATAGTCCAGGGCCTTAAGGAATGCTCAGGTGAGATGGACGCAGTTTTGGCTTCGGGGATCATTTCCGTGGCGCCGCCACTCTCGGCAAAAGACGCCCCTTTAAAAGGAATGTCGTTTTGCTTCACCGGGGAACTAAAACGCATGAGAAGAAACCTGGCCGAGGAAATAATAAAATCGCTGGGCGGGACTGCAAAAAAAACCGTGGTAAAAGACCTCACTTACCTGGTTACAAACGATCCCGGATCCGGCTCGGCCAAAAATAAAAAGGCGCTGGATTATGGCGTTAAAATCATTGACGAGGAAACTTTTCTTTCTATTCTGGAAGGGTCGCTGCCGGAAAACATAAAAAAAGCGATATATATGGAATATACTCTTCCACCGGAAGAACTGTTTTATTAATATGGGGTTTTATGGGTTTTGAACTGGAAAAAGTAATTTGCGAAGCTATTTCAATATTTGAAGACGAGAACGGAATCAAGAACTTTTGGGAGCCGCCTCTTTTGGCGGCATTAAATACGGATCACCCGCTTATCCCTGGGTTGAAAAAGTCAGTGTCCCCTGGCCACCTGATGCCTCGAGAGCTTCTTCCCGGCGCAAAAACCGTTGTCATTTTTTTCATTCCATTCACGGACAGGATAATTGAAAGCAACCTGGAAGGGGAGGCTGCCTCGGAGGAATGGGCGCTTTCCTATGTGCTCACGAATTCCCTTTTGGGCTTTATCAGCGAGGAAGTTGAAAAGCTCCTGGTCAGGCACGGCTTCCAGGTGGCGAAAATAAATGCGACCCATAATTTCGACAAGGAAACCCTCATGAGCCGCTGGTCGCACAGGCACCTCGCATGGATTGCCGGACTCGGCAGCTTTGGGCTCAATAATATGCTGATTACTTCTAAAGGCTGCTGCGGGCGCTTCGGCAGTCTCGTGACAGACGTGGACTGTGGAATACTCGGCATCCCTTTGGCTTGTGGGCCCCAGAATGAAAGATGCCTTAACAAAATTGACGGCACATGTGGAATTTGCCGCAAAAAATGCCCTGTAGGGGCTTACGGGGAGGATGGCAAATTTGACCGGCATAAATGCTATAATGCCTGCCTTGGGAACGCGGAAATCCACAAATCCATCGGCCTGGCTGATGTATGTGGCAAATGCCTGGTGGGGTTGCCCTGTTCCAAAGAAATGCTTTACTATACATAATGCCTGTTCTGTCTACCAAAATGTGAAAATTATTGACAAAAACGGAAAAAGCGCTATAAATTCACAGTATAATGAAATATCGAGAGCTTGGGCGGACAGGCATAAAGGTCAGCGAAATAGGCATTGGCTGCGTTTATTTCGACGAGATGCACGAGGCCGGCGTTTTAGAGAAGGTAATAGGCAGAGGGATTGAAGGCGGCATGAACCTTCTGGATATATGCCTTTCCGGGCTGGAAATCCGGGACGCTGTTGGCAAAGCGATTCAGGGCCGCCGCGACGAGTTGATTATCCAAGGCCATATCGGGCTGACACTTGAAAACGGCCAGGACGCCCGGACGCAGGATTTGGAAAAATCCAAAGCCCATATGGAAGATTTACTCGCCCGCTTGCGGACGGATCATATTGACATAACCATGCTGCACTGCATCGACCGTATGGATGAGTACCAGGCGGCGGTGGAAAGCGGACTGATTGATCATATGCTGCGGCAAAAGGAAAAAGGCGTGTTCCGCAGCCTGGGGTTTAGTTCCCATGAACCGGATGTGGCGTCAGCGATGATAAAATCCGGGCATTTTGACGTGGTAATGTTTAGCGTCAATCCCCTTTTCGATCTGGTATTCAACGACATGGACAAGTTCTTTTCCATGCCCGAGGACGAAGCCTATCCAAAGGATCTTAATATCGACCCAAGGCGGGCGGCTTTTTACCGCCTTTGTGAAGAAAAAGGGATCGGCATTATCGTCATGAAAGCCCTCGCGGCTGGAAGCCTGGTTGACCCGTTAGATACGCCTTTTGCCAAAGCAATGACCGTACCCCAGTGCCTCCGCTATGCCCTTAGCCGCCCGGCTGTAGCCGGTGTGCTTTTGGGTTACCGGAATGTGGAGCAAGTGGAAACGGCCCTATCCTACTACACGACACCGCAGCCGGAGCTTGATTATTCCGAAATCCTGAACAGCATTACCGGAGAGATATCCCCCAAATGCCTGTACTGTAACCATTGTCTGCCTTGTGCAAGCCGCATTAACATTGGCGAAGTCACCAGGCTGGCGGATAGCGGCGCATCTTTGGGAATAAACGCAGACCTAAGGAACAGGTACGATAAACTCAGCGTTAAGCCCTCGGCTTGCATAAAATGCGGGCTATGTTTACCCCGCTGTCCTTTTGGTATCGATGTGGTGGGGAACATGAATAAGGCCAAAGCGCTGTTTGAGGCATAGCTGCTTTCTATTGTTCATGTGCATTCCGAATCACCAACTATGTTGGCGACGAGTTCGTGTGCGTTCGTAGTTATATTTTTTTACCTTTTTCTCCTGTCCAAAAGCCACTTCCTGATCCTCTCTGAAAAAAAGTATACATGGTAAAGTAAATTATAACATGGATAATCCCAACAACCAGGACGGTGTATTATTTTCCCACCAAAGCCCGTTTTGAACTGGTAAAGCCCGGCCATCGGATGAGCCGGATCCTGGTTTGGAGGTATCCCGAACAAATCATATTCATCGCAGCCAGAGGCTTTGGCGTCTTCCATGGCTTTTAACTGGAGGGCATAGGGCGCCATTAAATTCCGCTTATTACCGGAGGAAGCGCCGTAAAGGTAAACCGCCCTTGGTCCCCTGAAAAGGGTCACGATTCCGGCGAGCGCCTCCCCTTCGTGTTTGGCAAGGTATAGCCGTATGTCGGGCTTTTGGCCCGGGTAATCAACGCCATGACTGGCGTTGCCGGTTCCGGCGCTGTCAAAAAGGGAGCGGTAATATTCAACGCCGTGTATGGCAATACCGTCCCTCCGGGCCGTCTCCTTCAAGAGCCCGTAAAAGACATCTATTTGTTCCCCGCCTGTACGGTATACCGAGACGCCCCTTTTCAACGCAAGCCTCGCGTTATAGCGCCATTTCGGTTTCATCTGCCCGATGACGGAATCCATGGGGCACGAGAGATCCACCAGAACCGTATCGGGGGCCTGTATGTCAACAAAGGAACGGGTGAAAGGCGACGGAAGGGAAAATAAATTTTCTTCTGTTGTGCACCAGGGGATATCAAAACGGATAAAGACGGTATCTTTTGGAAGCATTTTCTTGAGGGAAACCGCCAATTCCATGACGGCGGTTTCCCTGGCATCAAAGCCTTCCGGCAGCTCAGGCCCCCATGGGATGTACGCGAGGGCAAGGCCCGGCGCGAGGCGGCGGCGCAGCAGGAGAAGGGGCTTCTCCACGCTTTCCGGCCCGTTGTCCCATACGGCCCTGAAGGCAAGGGCTTCCCATCCGAACCGGGCTTTAAAATTTCCCCAAAAGCCCGACTGCAGAAAGGAACGCGCACTGTCGCAAACGGGAAGATCGGCTTTTTGAAGATCCTTTAAAACCCCCGCATTACGGGGCATCAATGAACCCCGCCGCAGGGAATAATCGTCGTTTTTATCGGTTTGCCTTCCAGCGTAAGGGATTTTCCGCCGACCAGCACCGTGTGGTCCTTCACCTCCATAGGGATTGAAAAGAAGGTGTCGATGTCGATCTCTTCAGGAGTATCAAACGGCTCGAACCCTTCGATTTTTACCCTGGTTCCTATGGGCGCATCCCCGGCGTCCAGTACCTCAACCCGCTTCCCTCCGTCAGGCGGCTCGTCATCGGCGGCAAGGAGCATTCCCCGGCTCTCAACGCCGCGAAGCTTCGCGGGCTTCAGGTTATACGCAATGATGATCTTTTTGTTGAGCAGTTCTTCTTCTTTGTAGTAAGGCACCAGCCCCGAAACAATTACCCGTTCCTCACCGGAACCTTCGCTTCCGTTTGAATCGTCGCTTCCTTTGGAAGCGGGTGAGATTCTCAGGGTTTCAATGTACAGCTTGTCCGCCCCGGGATGGCGCTCGATTTTTACGATTTCCGCCACACGGAGATCCAGGGTTTTCGCGAAACGAATATCCAACGGTTCAGGTTGAAACGACGCCACAGCCTGTGGCGTCGTTTCCGCGCGTGACGGAATTTCTTCGGCGGCGCGATCCTTCTGGCTGCCGGAATACCGCGCACGAAAATCCGCTATCATTTCAGGTTCCAGTTTATTAAAAAGAATGCCGCAATTTATTACCCTGTCGAGGCCTCCGGGCTTCCCCAGATCATCCCAGGAAAGTTTTCCCCCATCCTTGACATAAACAGGCTCGTTGCCAAAAGTCAGACCAAAAAAGGAAGCGACCCGTTCAGCGGTTTTTGGAAGGAAGGGTTGAATCAGTATTGCGATATCATGCACCACAAATGTAAGGTTCCCTATAAGCGCCTCTGCGGCGGCCGGTTCTTCCAGGCGTTTTTTCCATGGCTCACCGTCCTGGAAGCTCTTGTTGGCAAAAGAAGACATTTCAAAAATCGCATGGAAGGCGTCCCTGAGATCCGCCCTTTCCAGGGCCGCGGTTACTTCGTCCTCGTATTTTTTTATGGTATTCCAAAAGCCGCCGCCCTCGCCACGGGATGTTGCGGAAGGAATCCTGCCGTCGTAGTAGCGGATAACGAAAGAAAGGGTCCGGTTGACGAGATTACCAAGGTTGCCGATAAGCTCCCCATTTACCTTCTCCTGGAAATCCTTCCATGTGAAAAGGGTATCGGACTTTTCGGGCCTGTTATAATAAATATAAAAGCGCCACACATCAGCCGGGATTCCCGTTTCCATCACGTCCGTACCAAATACGCCGACCCCCCTTGATTTGGAAAATTTGCCGCTCTCATAATTCAGGTATTCGGTACTGGACATGTGATGCAGCATGGTCCAGTCATTGCCGCTTCCAAGCTGGCTTGAAGGAAAAACCACCGTATGAAACGGTATATTATCCTTGCCGATAAACTGAAAAAGCTCGGTTTCACCGGGGCTTTTCCACCAGTAGTTGACGAAGGCGCGCCAGTCCCCTCCCCTTTCTTCCCCAAGATTTCCCGTTATCGAGATGTAACCTATGCATGCGTCAAACCACACGTAAAATACCTTCTTCTCGTAGCCGGCCTTGGGAACGGGTATTCCCCATTTAAGATCCCGGGTAATGGCCCTTTCCCGAAGCCCGTCCCGTATCCATGCCTGGGACATCTGGATAGCGTTATTCGCCCAAAAGCCGTTTGTGGATGCTGTTTTGAGCCATTCTTCAAGGCGTTCCCTTATCATTGGAAGGTTTATGTAAAGGTGTTTCGTTTTTTCGGCCAGGGGGACAGCGCCGCAGCTCGAACATTTCGGTTCTTTCAGTTCCGTCGGATCGAGGAGCTTGCCGCAGTCCTCGCACTGATCCCCCCTGGCGTTGGCCGATCCACAGTGGGGACAGATGCCGACAACATAACGGTCGGCAAGAAAACGGCCGCAGCTTTTGCAGTAGAGCTGTTCGATTTCGTGTTCAATTATGAATCCCGCAGCGTCCAGTTTCCTGAAAATGTCCTGGGTAACTTCGGTATGAACGGGGGTTGATGTGCGTCCGAATCTGTCAAAGGCGATGCCGAACCACTTGTAAATATCGTCGTGAATCGCGTAGTAGCGATCGCAGAGTTCGCGTGGGGTGATCCCCTCTTTGGAAGCCCTGGTCTCGGTGGCGGTACCGTATTCATCGGTCCCGCAAATATAGAGTGTCTCGTATCCCCGGAGTCGGCAGAAGCGGGCAAACACATCGGCTGAGAGAACCTGTATCAAATTCCCCAAATGCGGGACATTATTGACATAAGGGAGCGCGGAAGTTATCAATCTGCGTTTCATGGTGCCATCATAACCAAATAATGGCCTATTTACAAGAGCACGCGGTGCCGTAGAATATAATTTTCATTTAACATAAGCATGATGTTGGCAATTAACCAGTGTCAGCCCTTTACCGCTCCCGCTACTAAACTCTTTTGTACTTCTTTGCTCATCATAAGATAAATTAACAGCGTGGGCATCGCGCTTACTGTCAGGGCTGCGCCTATAGGACCCCAATCAGTCTGGTATTGACCATACATTGCCTGAACGCCGGCAGTTAATGTTCTTGCGAAATCCTTGCTGATAAACACCTGAGCGAAGAGCAGTTCGTTCCAGCTTTGCAGGAAGGTAAAAATCGCTACAGTGGAAATAGCCGGCAAAAGCATTGGCGCGATTATGTAAAGGAAGATACCGTAGATACTTGCGCCGTCAATGCACGCGGCTTCCTCCATTTCCCGTGGAATGCTGTGAATAAAACCGGAGATGATCAGGATAGCAAGCGGAATGGAAAAAGCCGTATAAGGCAGTATCAGTGCCCAGTGCGTGCTAAGCATTTTCAGACGACCAAGTACGACGAAGAGCGGCAGCAGGGCCGTATGAATGGGAATCATCAGTCCCAGCATCAAGAGCATCATCACCGCTTTTCGGCCCCGCCAAATCATGCGTTCCAGGGCATAGGCTGCCATAAGGCCAATCAGACAAGTCAGTATAATTGTCGCGACTGTAACCAGGATGCTGTTGAGCATGTATAGATATACCTTGCTATTGATCAATGCCTGTGTGTAATTCGAAAACAGCCACTTTGATGGAAGACCCGCGATGTTTCCGCCGAATATTTCACTGTTGTTCTTTAGCGAGAAAGTAAAAAGCCAGTATAGCGGAAAAAGGTTTATTAACGCCCAGATTACCAATAGTACCTGTAATATAATCTTTCCTGGACGCGGCCATTGTAATTGTCCTGATTTCATACTGCAAACTTCCTGTTTTCATTTTCTTTGTCACGAAAGAGCCACTGGAGCAGTATGGTGAAGAGCAGGCATTCGACAACGACAAAAACCGCTATAGCGCTGCCATAGCCGTATTGATACCTCATAAATATGGTTTTCACGATTAATGTGGCGGGCACCTCGCTGGCTGATCCAGGTCCGCCGTTGGTTAATACAAAAACCAGATCGAATATCTTAAGCGATCCGATTAAGGCAAATGTAGCGCTTACCCGAAGCATCGGCTTAATCAGAGGGATAGTGATGAAAAACGAGGTGCGCGTGCGTGAAGCGCCGTCTATGCGTGCCGCTTCAAATATGTCTTGTGGTATTGATTTAATAGCTCCGTACATCAACAGCATATGGTATCCGATATACTGCCACAAAAGCGGCGCGAAAGTAGCGGCAAGGACGGTTTTTCTGTCTCCCAGCCATATACGCGTCCAGCTATCCAGATTGAGCCGTCGTAAAAGCACGTTAAGCAGGCCATAGTCGGGGTGGTATATTTTCATCCAAAGCTGGCCGATGACCACGGTTGATATTATTACGGGGATAAAAAATATTGTGCGATACACCCCTTCTCCCTTGACACCGTAAGCCAACACGAGAGCAATTAAAAGTGAAATAGGCAATTGTATGAACAACGACACACCGGCGAACATGAAAGAGTTCAAAGCCGCAGAGGGGAAAACCGAATTTTTATTGAAAAACATATTTTTATAGTTATCTAACCCGATCCACCTGCTTGCGCCAATACCGTCCCACCTGAGCATGCTGTAATAGAAAGAAACGACAATGGGCACCATAACAATACACAGGAAAAAGAGCAATGCGGGGGTTATAAATATTGCGATGGCTTTTTTGTCTGACAGTATCCGGTTCATAACAGAACCTCCATCCAAAGCTGACGCCGATTACAATTCAAGCGGGTATGCCCTGTAAAGCATACCCGCTTTTAAACCTTTGACGGCTAACGATTACTTATAGATACCGGTCTGCAGTCTCTGCAGGAACTGATCCGGAGTTAAAGCGCCCATGAGCATTTCCTGCGTGACATCCATCAAGTACTCGGAATCCTCTCCCTCAAGGATTGTATTGCCCCAGAGAAGGAAGCTGCTCGCGTTGTTGGTCAGGGCAACGATGGAAGCGATCAACGGATCAATCATTGAAGCATCGACATTGGCTTTCCATGTGGGCATTCCCGCCCCGGCGAGGTAGGCATTCTTTGAATGATTTTCGGCAATGAACTGGCACAACAAAACCGCCTCTTCCCTATGTTTGGTGTTCATGCTTACGGAGAATTGCTCCGCTGCACCCCCCATAAAGTCATTTATTCCGCCGGCGCCGCCGGGAATGACAGGGAATGGAGCCGCTATGATCTTGCCTTTAACAGCCGACGAGTCGGCCTGGCAATTGGCCGCCGTCCAGTTTCCGTTAACATACATGGCAACTTCGCCCGCGAGGAACGGTACTTCGGACTCATCGCGTGTAAGCGCTACAACGCCCGGGGGGAACGCGCCGACAGCCAATAGCTCGGCAAATTTCTCGGCTGCCAGTCTCATACCGCTGCCCAGGAAAGTGCCGTTTGAATTTTTATTGAATGCGTCGTAGCAGGCCTGATAACCGGCGGCCCGCAACATGAGAAGATCGGCATACATTGAGGTTGGCCAGCGATCCCTTCCGCCTGTCGTCATCGGCGTGATGCCCGCACTGCGGAATGTGCGGATGGCCGTCAGCAGTTCGTCCCAGGTCTCGGGAATTTTAACATTGTACCTGTCGAACAATTCCTTGTTGCAGAACATAACCGAGCAAGCCAGCGTGTAGGGAAGACCGTACACCTTGCCGTCAAAAGTCATGTTGGCCAGGGTTCCGTCGATAAGGCGATCCCACACATCCTTACTCAGGTAATCGTCTAGGGGAAGCACTTTACCGGCATCAACGAAAGCCTTAAGCAGTCCGCCGGCGTTGTAGTAAAACACATCAGGCGCTTCATCAGCCGCTATAGCGGTACGCATCTTTGCCCTGAAAGCTTCAGCTTCGTTCATATCCAATTCCACTCTAATATTCGGATAAGCCGCGCGGAATTCCTCAAGTGTCTTCAGGAAGGGGGCTTTATTGCTCTCACTATCGGAAGACCAAATCGACCAGAGGGTAAGCGTTACCTGGCCGTCTGACGCGGCTGACTGGCTGGAACGGTTACATCCCGCGAATAAAAACAGGATTAGCGTTAACGCTAAAATAAAACAGGAAAATTTCTTTTTCATCTTTGTGTCTCCTTGGTATAGTAAAAGATTTATTATAATATAATAAATTTTGCCTTGATTGTCAAACTTTTCCCCTTTTTGAATAAGTTTGAATAAGACAGTGTGGTAAAAATCTTGAAGCTGTTTACGAGTTGATCTTCAGCGAGAAGGCCGCTTTCCAGGTCTTGCCCCTGTCCAGGGAAATGGACAGGAGGGGCATGAGGCAGGTAGACTGGTATTCTTCCCTGCCGCCTGGTCCGGAGCGAACGTGGAAAATCCTGGCATCAAAACTGCGGTTTAATTCCAGGCTGACGAGGGCTTCGTTTTTTATGTCCTGGAATTCAAGAATTTTGATATTCCGGATCGTATCCTGGCTGTTAAGCGCAATAATTTCCTTATCCCCGTCCTTGTCTTTGAGGGACAGAACCTTGAGGAAGCCTTCACCCTCACCTGAAAAAGACAGATCCACTGAGGGGCAGAATATGAAAGAAATGGTTTTGGCGCCGGAGTTTTTTAGGACGTATTCAAGCGAGACGGAATTCTTTTTCAACTGCCAGGTTTTTTCGATTTCGATCTCCCCGCATGGCAAACCTGTTTTTGGGGGAAGCATGAAAGTAACACGGCGCTTAAGACGGTCTATTTCAGAAACCGTGTATTCCTCATTCCCGCAGAAGCGTCCTCCCGGGATGCCGTCGGGGCCGACAGCGATATGGGTTTTATTCACCGGGACCAGCCAATCCACAAAAGCGTATCTCCTCTCCCCTCCCCCATTGGCTTTAACTTCCCCGCTCGCCATGGTATCAAGGTAGTTCCATGTACATGGAAAGTAATCAAGCTCAAAAACTGAAGCGCCCCGTGGTCTAACACAGCAGTTGAGTTTCTCATCCTGGAAGATATACTCTCCCTCGCCGTCAAGGTCAAAATCAAAAACCGATAATGAAGGCGTAATTTTCCTCGTTTCCCTGATGATTTTTTCCGCTTCAAGAAGGGATCGGTAGGCCGCTTTCCTGACAGGTGAATGGAAAAGCCCTGGGGATGACAGGCGGAAAATGCCCGAATCCTGGGCCTTCCAAAGCTCTTCAAGGGCCGTTCTCTTGCGTGTTTTGTCCCCCCTCAGCTGGTTATTGATCATGGTATGAACGTGGATCATCTTGGCGTAAATGCCGCCCGCCTCGGGATGCTTAACAAGGAATTGGCGGGGGTGGATTGCCTGATGGGCTGTTTTAACGGAATTGTGCCCAAGTGTCCATGCACCGGAAAAGTAATTCTTCCCGAGAAAGTGAAGGTTCTTATATACCCGTGACGGAAGGGTAAATTTTACCCTGAGGCTCGCGCTTGAAAAAACCTCAAAAAGCTTTTCATATTCCGCCTGGGGCGGATTATCGTTATGCGCTAAACCATCTTCCGCCGAAATCGGAAAAACTATGACCTCTTCCTCGCCGTTCTTTGGGAGTTTATCCAAAAGCCCTTCCAGAATTTTAAGCGGCTCCCTTCTCAATTCCCTTCCCAACGCCACGGCCATGGGGAAAACCATGATAAGTTTCCCCTGATCCTCGGTTATGCAGGGAGAATAAATTCCCCCTTCTTCGGCTTTTATTCCGGAGCTGGAAAACTGTTCGTCTTCAAGGAATGTATAGCCCATGCCGCAGGAATTCAGGGGTCCCACCAAATCCTGTTCCCAGGACATGGCAGGAATCAGGCAGCCTGTCGGACGTTTGCCGAACTGCTTTCTCAAATAGGTGGTCAGCATTTCAATTTGCCCGATTTTGTCAGTCAGCGGCAGCAGCGGAAGAACCGGATGATAAAAACCGCCGCCAAGCAGTTCGGCCTGCTTTCTGTTGAAAAGATCCTCAAGAAGCATGAAGAGTTCGGGATGCCGCCGCTCAATCCAGTTGAGGACAACCCCGGAATAGTGAAACACCATGTTTATCTTCGGGAATTTGTCCAGGGCGGAGATTAGCGGCTTTATCCCGGTATTGTAAAGGATCTCAAAATCCGTTTCGCTGGTACCTGGAGGAAGGTGCCCATGGGCGCAAAGAATTACATTCAGTTTATGGTTCATCGCGCTAGAATGCCTCCAGTATATTAAAACATATCCCGGCGGCGGCAGCAAAGACGAGCGACAACAGTCCCATTGTGACGAGGATCAGTGGACTCCCGCGAAGGTACCGTGGAATCCATTCAAGCGTGGATCTTCTGCGTATCTCGTTTATGATAAGCATGGCCATCAGGTTTCCCAATGTAAAGAATAATGCCATAACAAGCGTATCAATGAAACTCCCCGCGACCATCGAAGTAATCATGAGGGACGCGGGCACGAGGCCTTCATAGGCGGTAACGGCTGAAAAAACCTTTTTTTTGCCTACAAACTTATGGAAGGACAGGGGGAAAAACCGGGGCAATAGCTTATCCAAAAGGAGCTCAAATCCGGCGCATACCAGGGCGGAGAAAGGAAAATACAGAAAGACCTCGGAAAAGCCCCTCGCAAAGATCGGCAATGCCAGTCTGAAAAATATCCAGAGAAAGATGACCGAAAGGAAAAGTATGCCCAATTGGATGAGGGGGATTTCCCCGTCCTTCTCCGTCAGGTTGTCAGTCTCCCTGATGACGGCGACTGTCCCCAACGCGAACTGGAGAAGAAGGTTGAGGGAAAGACCGGAAAAGACCGCCAGACCCAGGAGGGAAGTCATACATCCTCCTCCGAATCGTTATCGTTTCGAAGGGCTTCGGCATAATTCTCCCTGATATAGCGATACATTGCCGTCCCATAGCCAAGCAGCAAAAGCCCGCCCGAAGATGCCGAAATGATCTGGGCCGGGATAAAGCTATCCGTCCCTTCCCTGCTAAAAAGCTCCCTTATTCCTTGTGTTGCCGAGGGGACGGAAAGGGTTCCCAGGCCCAACGGCTCCCGGATAAGGGCAAAGGCAAGGATAATACCCGCTAAAGAGACGGCCTCAAGAAGGGCCAGGAACACGATATCAAAAAGATCCGTTGACCCTATTGTCTCAAAAAATCCCGTACTCAGACAGAAGGGGGGGATAAGAATGAGAAAAAAGACCGTATTTATAGTCAGCAGGGGATTTATCAGGCTGGCAACAAGAATGGATAAACCGCACAGAAAAGTAGACAAAAAAAGAAGGATCACGTTTCTGCCACCGGAAGGCATAATCGGACGGGCGGCGTAAAAGACAAGGGCTGTGAGTATATAAACCGAGACAAGGATGGACGCGCAGACAACGGCAAAGGCAAAACGGCCAGAAGCCATTATAATGAGCCCTGAGCCTGTCAGGGCCGAAAGGGGCGACTTCAACCCCCAAAAAGCATGTGAATCAATACGCCGGTTCATGATTCAGCCCCTTCTATACGTCTTGTGTAGATCCTTAGAATCCCCGGGGATATCCGCCCGAGTACTTTCTCGCCATGACTGTTGAGGGGAATTAATTCCCCCAGTTTTCCGTCCTGTGTCATTACGGCGGCGCAGGGGAAAAAAGTACCTTCCCCGATAAAAGAAAAAACAAGGACCCTTTTCCTGACAGGCGTATCATCCAGCATGGTGAACCAGGAACCGGTCAAAAGGGAACCTCTCCTTTCGGGAGATGACGGTTCCATTAGCCGGCGGGAATCCCCCGATTGGATAAGTACCCGGTTAACGGCCCTTATCATCAAGCGGCTTCTCAGGGGCTGGGTAGAAAACCAGCATATGCCGGCAATAATTAATATTGAGGCAATCCAGGCCAGGATGATAAGCGTATCCCTAAATGTCGTGGCGTCCTTTATTAAAACAAGGGGATCGTTTTCTTTTCCCGAAGCCGTTGAATATGGGGTTTTATCGCTCATGAAAAAGCCCCCTGTTTTTCGTAGAGTCTGCGCTTCTCCACTATTCGAACAAGTGGAAGCAAGGCGTTGACAAGAACCGCCGCAAAAACCGCGCCGTAGGGTTCAGCCCCGAAGAAGCGAAACAGGAAAGCTATTAGCCCTCCAGCGGCGGCCGTAAATGCGATGTACCAATTCGATTTGGCCCCTGTAGCGGGGTCGGCGGCAAGGAAGAATGCCGCTACGAGGGTTCCACCGGTGCAAAGGGCCGAGATAACATCCCCCTTCCAGTATTCCCCTCCGCAAGGCAACGCCCCGGCAAACGCAGTCAGGCTCCCGAAAACAAAGAGGTATATCGCCGGAATCCAGGAACGGTTAACATGGCAGGCGGTGATGATAATAGTCCCTGCCAGCAGGGCAAAAACACCCCTGTCGGCGATTATTCCCGGGAAGGGGGAAGAAAAAAGATCAATATAACCTTCTGGAAGCTCAACCCTGATAAGGGAAAATAAGGTATTGTTCAGGAATGTCCTGACAATCCCGTCAAGATTGGTAGCCGCAGTATCCATTCCCAAAGCCCCCATGGGAGAGCCTTCAAGGGCGCGGGTAAATAACGATGGCCACGATAGACGGATAAAAAGCCACCCACCGGCCGCAGGATTGAGCCAGTTTGAACCCAGGCCGCCGAAACTGTGCTTTATTACCGCAATGGCAAAGACCGCTCCAAGGGCGGCGTAGGACGGGGAAATACGATCCGGAAGAAGCAGGGCGAGAATCAACGCCGAAGCGACAGCGCTTCCGTCCCTTATCGCCTTTGCCTTCCCGCTTTTATGAAGAATAAGGAACTCGGTCAGGACGGCGGCGGCAACGGCGCCGAGGGCGACGAAAAGCGAGGAACCTGAATCGCCGAATGACGACTGTATCACCGCCAAAAGGGCGCACAGGCTTACAAGCCACATACGCCCCGGGGTAGAACGGACAAGGTTTATAAGGGGCTTGTCAAACCGGTTTTTATTAAAAGTACCTCGGTAGTTTTCAGCCATCAGTACACCCCTGATTCGGAAGATGATATTGTGGTGCTGAGTGGGAGCCTTGAAGGGCAAACAAGCTCACAGCATCCGCATCCATGACATTCCATAATACGGTTTAAGGAAATGCCTGATGTGGGGTTTCCTTTTTTTATCATGCTTTTTTTATAGAGTTCTTCAGGGTCAAGCCCCACGGGGCATACATTCCTGCATTCACCGCAATTTATGCAGCTTACGTTTTTTTCGCGCCTATACTCTTCAACAATGGCAAAGACCGCATAATTTGTTTTTGATACCGGTTCATCCAAATCCGCGAGCTGCTGTCCCAGGAGGGGCGAACCAAAGGCGATTTTTTTCGGTTTTGCCGTAAAGCCCCCGCACTCGTTGAATATGTCCACTATCCGCTTCCCTATTCTCACCTTCATAACCTGGGGCTGTTTTACTGCGGAACCCCCTACTGCTATGTAACGTTCCAAAACGGGTTTCCTCATTTTTACCGCGTCGTGAATGGCCGCCAGCGTAGCGGGACTAAACGAAAATAACGAGCCAAGCAGCAACTGCTCTTTTTTTTCGTAATTTCGCAGGACCAATTCCAGCTCCCGTTTGTTTTTCTGCGGATACCTGGAACTCACCAGGACAACCGAAGTGGGGATGCTCCATTTTATGCTGGCGGATAAAAACGCCTCTCCCAGTTCACTTTCCCTGTGGGAAATGGCGTAGACTATGCGGCTTACCCTGCAGCTACGGGCAATTATGACCGCCCCCTCGGCTATATGGGCAGCCCGTTCCCTGCAAAGCACATAATCCCCGGCAAGCCACGGATCGTCAAAAATACACCGTACCACAAGCGTAATAGGCTCGGGGGCCATGCGGATAATGGAAATTAACTCCGAGACCGGCCTGCCCTTGCCTTCCATTTCTACCACCCCGAATTCCGCAATGGTACGTTGAATATCATGCGGAAGCGTTCCCTCCCATGGAAAGACCTCTTCTTTTTTGCCAAGCTTTTCAAAACTGCCTTCCATGTTTATTACGATTCCGTCCTGCCTCTCCCCCGCGCCGTTTTTCCATGTTACAATACGCATGACCTTTCCCGGTACCGTGGCATGGACATGCGCGGAACCCGGCCCGTGACCGCGCCCGATAAACATCCCCTCCTTGACCGTGTCCCCCTCGGAGACAATGGGGTAAGCACGCGCTCCCGAAGACTGGGTCAGTGGAATCACGGAAAGGGACGGAAGGAAAGCCGTCACATAGGAATTTCGCGGAGGAGCCGTCGGATCCTCAAACGCGATACCGCCGCGCGGAAAGGTATATACTTTCTGCCCAAAATTAATTTTTCCGATTGTCATGCGGCGATCCGCTTATCCCATCGAACGGGAAGTTTTTTCCCCGGCACAATCCCGGGCCGGAACAGCTCCGATATGCAACAAATGAACAAAATAATAACTGACAATATCCCTTCCCTCCCAGCCTGGGCTGGCGGCATTCGAACCGGTTCTTCCGGTTGTTCATAGTATTGTATCAGAAAATCCATGAGTTTTTCCAGAGGAAAAGGAAGGATCTCCGCTTCCACAGTACCGGATGAATGAACGCTGCCCGCGATTAACCCGTCATCACCCAGGTAGTAGCGTAAATACCCTTCCCGATTAAGGGTCTCCCCTCTTGCCGCGTCATTATCGGCATTCAGGGATCTGTACGAGAACGAACGCTGAAAATCAATGTGATTGTAATAATCCTCCGGACTGACAAAATACCCTGGATCCATGAGATTCTCCCTGGCCGGGATGTCGCTCCGCTCGGGGAAAAACACCGGCAGGATAAGGGCCAAAAAAGAAGCAAGCACGAACGGGAGGAGGAAGGGAAAAAGGAAAAAGGTTTTTGTCCGTAAAGGAAGCAGTGGCACAGGCATAAAAGGTATATGACGGGTCTTCCGGAAGACAGCCTCCATTGCTTTGAAGGAAAGGAAATAAAGCAAAAAAAAGCTGCCACATGCCGCTATAAGTGGAACGGGAGGAAGAAACGCGGCAATGGCAAGAAACGGAACCATTAAAAAAAAGAGCAAGGCCAGAAAAACGTTCAGGTAATAGGGCCGCAGCAGCTCTTTGATACCCTTGATTCCGGTTCCCGTGTAATCAAACGTATTCCCCCACGAACTTGTTTCACGCGACGCAAACTCGCTTCGCGACGCGAGCTCGCTTCGCGACGCGAACTTGCTTCGCGACGAATACCGGGAGGTAAATAATTCCTTCAGGGGCTCCCTGAGCAATTCCCAAATCCCCGCAAAAGCCGCCGCGAGGATAATTGCCGCGAAACCTCCCCATCCAATGGAGAGAAACACCGGGATTTGAAAAACAAAAAGTCTTTTTGATCTGGAAAGGAACAGGGCAGCAATGCCGGCCGCCGCAAGAAGCAAAAAATACGGGAAAAGGGATCTTCTCTGTTCCAGTAAAGCAAGGAAAAACGGCGTATCCGGGAGACTTGCGTCTAACCGGGAGCGCAGATCCGGGGGACTGCTTTCCAGCGGAGCGAAAAAATAGCGTTTCCCGTTATTCACGAAAAATGAACGGAGTTTTCCCGCGTACCCGTCATTCCGGGGATCAAACGCCTCTATCTCATCATCAAATGATTCCAGCGGTATTTGCCTTAAGACGCCAAAATCGTCTATCGAAACAAATTGGGAGGATTCTGAAATAACCTCTCCCATTCCCCCCCGCGCAAAGATTTCCCGAATGTCCCGATCGTCCTCTGATTCATCCACAACAAGGATTGCGTATCCGTCATTTACGCCCGAAGCGGCAAGCCTTGCCATGCCGAATTTTGGCACTGATTCACCAGAGGCGTTATGCCACAGGAAAAAAAGGAGAACCCCACAGACCAGGGAGATTCCGTAGCAGCAAAAAACAGACGATCTGGAACTCACAGGAAGAACCTAGAACACCCTGACAAAGGCGGCGGATACTAGAATGCCCAAAAGGGCGCCGGCTATGACTTCAAGGGGGGCATGCCCCTTGATTTCCTTAACGGGACTGAATTCACCGTCGTTTTTTTCCGTTGTCTGACTGCCCAGAATATTAATGGCCCGGGCCTGAATTCCAACGGCACGGCGAACCCCCACCGCGTCCCGCATAAACAAAAGGGCTA
>JGI24698J34947_10000158_pt1 | contig 25936 bp, 18 predicted proteins | sample TergutMp193P3_FD_34947 | JGI IMG/M metagenome (IMG submission 34947) | reverse complement strand
GGACAGCATAAATTCCTATATTGAAGACATGTACTTCATGGGTTCGGGATGGGGCATATTGGTAGATAACCAAAGGCGGATAATCGCGCATCCTGACACACACTACATAGGCATGAAACTTGAAACCGTCAATGACGGCGCGGGGGGCTTCGCCGAATTGGCGGGCTTTCTTGCCGTCGGCCAATCCGTATCCGCCTTCCCCATAATCGCGTATAACGGCGTGCCCTGCGTCGCCTTCTATAAGCGTCTTCCCAACGGCTGGTCTTTGGGCTTCATTCTGCCAAGAGAAGCTTTTTACCGGGAGGCGTGGAATGTGCGAACTATCATGATCATTGCGGGCATTGTTTCGGCTATATTGTTATGCGCCATACTCGCGTATATGCACGCCGCAAAGCTTCGTTCGGATGAGGCCAGCAGAATCAAGTCTTCTTTTCTGGCGAATATGTCCCATGAGATACGCACACCGATGAACTCGATCATTGGTATGTCGGAGTTTTTACAACACGAGCCGCTCAACGGGCGCCAGATGGGTTATGTCAACGACATAAATTTCTCCGCCCACGCGCTCCTTTCACTTATAAACGATATATTGGATGTTTCAAAGATCGAAGCCGGAAAGATGTCGCTTGTCCCGGTTAACTATGATTTTCCCGCGTTTCTGGACAACATCCTGTCCATGTTCCAGTACATGACAAAAAAGAAGGGGCTCCGGTTCAATTATGAAATTACCGGGGATATGCCCAGGTACCTGTACGGAGACGACATACGGCTCAGGCAGGTATTGACGAATCTCTGCGGAAATGCCGTCAAATTTACGGAAAAAGGCCATGTCGAAATGCGGATCATAATCGTTTCAGAAACGCTGCGATTTGAGATCGAAGATACCGGCTGCGGAATACAAAAAAAAGACATGCCCAAAATATTTAACGCTTTTGAGCAGGCCGACACAAAGGGAAACCGCGGCATTATTGGGGCCGGTCTTGGGCTTGCCATCAGCAAGACCTATGTCGAAATGATGGGCGGCAAATTGACGTTTCAGAGCGAGTACGGGCAGGGGTCTACCTTCACGGCAGAGGTGCCGCTGGTAAGGGGCAGTGAAGAAGGCGTCGAATATGTGGAAGCGGACACGAAAGAACTAATGTTCAGCGCCCCGTCCGCCAACATTCTGGTAGTGGACGATAACAAATTAAACCTCAGGGCCATCGAGGCGCTCCTCAGCCTTGTAAGCATCAAGACAAAAATGGCGTATTCGGGTCAGGAGGCCATTGACCTTGTTCAAATAGAGGATTTTGACGTCGTGTTTATGGATCACATGATGCCGGAAATGGACGGTATTGAAGCGGCCCAGCGAATCAGAAGTCTCGGCGGAAAATACAACCGCCTCGTCATCATCGCGCTGACCGCCAACGCGGTGCGGGGTGCGAAAGATATGTTTATATCAAACGGGTTTGACGGGTATCTCTCAAAGCCGGCTGAAATGATCGATTTAAAGAAAATACTGCTCGAATGGCTGCCCGTAGAAAAAGTAGTGCTGATAGATCCTGCTTCCAATCACAGGGGAATCGTAAAAAAAAGTTCTGAAATTAAAGATGTTGATCCGCATAAAGACGTTGATCCGTTTAAGAACGATCCGGAATTTAAAAAAGAACTTCAGACAATGTTTATTGAAGATAATAAGAATAAATACGGAGAAATTGTTAAAGCCCTGGAGAATGGCGATATAGAGCTTGCGCACAGGACCGCGCACAGCTTAAAAGGCAACGCCGGACTGATTGGCGAGACCGGCCTGCAGCAAGCCGCGGCCGATATCGAACGCCTTCTCAAGAATGGGGAAAACCTTGTTTCACAGGAGCGGTTGGATATACTGGAAACGGAACTGAACGCGGTTCTCGCGCGGCTCGCGGTTTGAGGATAACATTTTGGGCTGCAAATTATCCACGTTATTGGAGAAGAAAGAAAAAACGAACTCACCTGGGGAATTGGCGGCGCTGGCCGCGGCTTTCAGGCTGGAAATGTTCGACGTGCTTTACAGGCGACAGACCGGCCATTGGGGCGGCTCTTCTTCCGCGGCGGAACTTGTTACCTCGCTTTACTTCAACCGTCTGAACATAAGACCCGAAGAGCCCCAATGGGTAGACCGCGACCGCTTCATCCTTTCAAAAGGGCACGCGTCGATTAACCTTTACACCGTTCTCGCATACCGGGGGTTTTTCCCGCCCTCCGAATTACCGGGGTTCAGGACACTGGGCTCCATGCTGCAGGGGCACCCGAACATGAGGGCCACTCCGGGGGTGGACTTTTCCACCGGCGCGCTGGGGCACGGGGTTTCCGCCGCGGCGGGTATGGCCCTGGCGGCCCGCGTTCAGGGGAGAAGCTACTCGACCTACGTGATGACAGGCGAAGGCTGCCTTGACGAGGGCCAGACCTGGGAGGCCCTCCTTTTCGCGGCCAAGTACAAGCTCCGCGGCCTCGTGCTGATGGTGGATTACAACAAAGTACAGCTCGACGGGCCTTCAGAGGAGATACTCCCCCTGGAGCCGTTATGCGACAAGATTTCCGCTTTCGGCTGGCATCTTGCGCCTAACACCTTCAACGGCCACGACACGGGGGAAATCCTCGCCTCGTTTAACTGGCTGGACAGCGATGACGTATGGCCAAAGGCGGTCATCTACAACACCGTTAAGGGCAAGGGAGTTTCCTTCATGGAAGGCAAGAGCGCGTGGCACGGCGCCCCCATTGACGACGCCAGTTACAAAGAGGGGAGGGCGGAACTTGCGGCTGACGCTGCCGGGAAGGAGGCCGCCTTATGAGCCTCACCATGAGGGACGCCTTCGGACAAAAATGCGCGGAGCTGGGAAATACCAATATGCGCATGGTGGTCCTGGACGCGGATGTTTCGTCGAGCAGCAAATCCGGTTACTTCGCGAAGGAATTCCCGGACCGCTTTTTCAACTGCGGCGTGTCCGAGGCAAATATGGCCGGAGTCGCCGCGGGCCTCGCCGCGTCCGGCCTGCACCCGGTGATTAACGCCTTCAGCATTTTCCTCGCCCTGAAGAGCATCGACCAGATCCGCAACGATTTCTGTTACAATAAGCTGCCCGTAGTTCTCGCCGGCGCGTACGCGGGCCTGAGTGATTCCTTCGACGGCGCGAGCCACCAGAGCGTTACCGACATCGCCATCATGAGGGCCATGCCGAACATGGAAGTCATCGTGCCCGCGGATAATTTTCAGGCGGGAGCGGCCCTGGAATACGCGCTTTCAAAACAGAACCCCGTCTACATACGGCTTAACCGGAACGACGTACCCGATCTTCCCGCTGCCAGGCATTTCGCCTCCGGTGAACCCGTCGTGCTGAGAAACGGCTACGGGGTAACCATTGCGGCTAACGGCATCACCGCGGCGATGTGCCTTGACGCCGCGGCCCTGCTCGCGAAAGACGGCGTCGACGCGGAAGTGCTCTCCGTGCCCTTTGTGAAACCCTGCGGCGGCAAGGGCCTCGCGGCGTCGGTAAGGAAAACCGGCCGCCTCGTCACGGTGGAAGAACACAGCATAGTGGGCGGATTTGGCGGCGCCTGCCTTGAGAAACTCTGCGGGGAGGGCGTCTCTTTCGTGTACGACGCGATAGGCCTTGAGGATACTTTCGCCGAGACGGGCCCCTACGAAGAGCTGCTCGCCGCTTACGGCCTTTCGGCGAAGGCCATAGCCCAAAGGGTGAAGAAGTTTTCATGCGGGAAGCAGCATTCATAAAACCAGGGAAGCAAGTGAAATCAGGCCGGTTAACAAAAGAAAAGTTTTTATACCTTCTGGTAAACCGCCTCGCGGTTTTCTTTTTTCTGATGTGCTTCCTGTCCCTGTTTCTTTACGCGGCCGGAACGATCCAGGATTTTACCGACTCCACCCAACTCTTCCTCCTGAACCTGTATTTCATTCTGGGGCTTTTCCTCGTCATCGCTTCGATTTCAGGCCTGCTTCTCGACCTGAACAGGTATTCACGAACAAAGAAAAAGCGCTACCTTTTTAGGGCTGGGGGATATGTCTTTCTCGTGGTTTTTGGCGTTGTCACGGTTTTGGCCGCGAGCGTGATCACCGCTATATCCGGAATATAAAAAACCTCGCACAGAGCACACAGGGGACACGGAAGGAAAAAAATTAGTAAGCCAGTCGTATCCTTCTTGTACTCTCTTATTATTTTAAGAATCATGATGGTTACGCGCAATTATCCAACCACGCGCTAACCACACTCTTCCCCCGTGCCCTCTGTGATCTCCGTGTCCTCTGTGCGAAATTTTGCAGATGATGCCCGTACCTCTGTGCCACTGTGAGAGGAATTGGGAATTATCTTCTGCCGCCAAAGCCCCCAACTCCCCCGCGGCCGCCCAGGCTGCCGCTGTATACCCTGCCGTCATCGCCAACAGCCGTGAGCGTGTCGTTAATCGCTATATCAATCCTTTTTTGGCCGTTGATGAACAGGGAATAGGTCTTGCCAATTTCAAACGCGGGGGACGTGAATGCCGATATGGTACAGGCGTTACGGCTTGTATACTCAAGTATGGTATTCCCGCTTGAATCCCTTATCGCAATCACGCTGCCCGAGGCCAACTGTCTTGTATAGGCAACGAGGACGACAGGCTGGGTGGATTCGTTAATGTTTATCACGCTGCCGGCCGTAATCAATTCTCCGCCGGTGATGATAAAGCTGCCGTCGAAGTCAATCGCGCCTTCCATTCCCTGGGACGGACCCGAGATTTTGAGAGTGCCGCCATCAAGAAAAAGATTGCCGTTTGAGTCGATACCGTCATGGCCCGCGGTTATATCAATCGTTCCGCCCGTTACGCGCACGAACAGGTTTTCGTTTACCCTGCCCCTGCCCATTGGGCGGCCCCACGGCGCGGCGTTTTCGTCACCGTCCGCGGCGTTTATGCCGTCGTCGCTCGCGATTATCGAAATGTTCCCGCCGCTTATCGTAACGGATGTCCCCTCTATCCCCTCGTAGGAGGCCGGGATAACGATGTCCCCGCCCGTTATTTCAACCGCGGTGTCGGCGTGAATCCCGTCATCTCCGGTTCGGATTGAAAGCCTGCCCGCCGTGATGAGAACGCCGCCGTTGGAGTGTACGCCGTCGTCCTCGGCGTCTATCGTGAAATCCCCGCCGACGATGTATATCTGTTTAACCGCCTTCAGGGCTTTCATGCTTTCGGTCACGGCCGTTGCTGCCGGCGCCTGCCGGCCGCCCCATCCGCGAGGATTATTCGCGCGGACAGGAGCGGCGGCGCTTCCACCGCCGCTTGTTATGCGAAACACGCCGTCTGTGATCGTCAGGGAACTGGCGGCCTGTATTCCGTCGTTTTTTGCCTTTATGTCAAACGCGCCGCCGTGAATAAGCACAAAACCCATCGCGTCGCCGGAGGAGTTGTTGGACTGTATCCCGTCGCCGCCGGCGGTGAGCGTGAAACTGCCGTTCATTATAGCTACCCCGTCGCGGCCGCGAAGAGCGTCGCCCGCGGCGTTTACGTTTATCACCCCTCCCGTTACGGCGAGTACATCCTGGCTGCGGATGCCGTGCCTGTAGCTGCCCGTGACCGCAAGCGTCCCGCCGCCGGCAATGCTCAGGTTGTCCTGAACGAAGATAGCGGCGTTAGGCTCATCATCTCCCGAAGCCGCGTAGGCGGCGCCGTCGGAAACCGTGTTCGTAACGCCAGCCTCAAGGAAAAGCACGACTTTCCCGGATCTGGGGGCATAGATTGCCGGGCCTGTTTCGTTGTGGAGCGATACGCCGTTCAACGCCAAATTGACGACGTCGTTCCTGCCGGCGTTGATCAATACCTGGCCGTCAGCAAGCGTCCCCGACAGCATATAAGTCCCGGCCTGACTGATCGTCAGCGTTTTTCCTGTAAAGTCAGCGCCGGGCCCGGAAACCCGGGCGGTATTTCCGTTAAACGCAATTGTTGTGGCGTTGGCCCTGTTCACGCCGCCGCCCGTATCGTCGGCGGTAAATTCAAAGGCGACGGTAAAGCCGCCGGTGTCGATGGAAGCGAGCGTACTGTCAATATAGTAAACGCCGGCATCGCTTACCGATGACTGCGCGGCCAATACCGTCAGGGGCGGCGTATCGCCGATACGGGTTTCCTGGCCTTTTATATTGCCGCAGACGGACAAACCCATGATTAAGCCCAGCAACAGGGACAATGATTTCATTCTTTTGCACATAACGCAGCTCATGTTATAACTCCTCCGCTTCGCGCTGTTCGCGGCTGACCAATATGTTTAAATTACCGTTCCGGCAGCGAAGCTCGTCTATAAACTCCTTCGGCACGGATGGGGATTTCAGCCGCACGGAATAGGTTAATTCGTATAGACTGCCCATGTTGGATGTTCTGACCTTGTCAAGCTCCACACTCTGCGTATACTTCGCGAAGACATCGTCAAACAGGCCGTCGTAATCCAGATTTTCGGGAATGGTTATGCGCAAGACGCGTTTTTCAGTTTCTCCCTGGCCGAACTTCATAAACGTCAGCAGCATACTGAAACCGCCGATCAAAAGGACAAAAACGAACGCGAAAAATAAATACCCCATCCCCATGACAAGCCCGATGGCCATGGCAAAAAAAAGACAGCCAATGTCCCTGGCCTTTCCCGGAATGGAACGGAACCGCATCAGATTGAACGCCCCCGCGGTGCCGACGCCGGCGGCGATATTGCCGCTTGTAATCATGATGATGATTTGCACCGTAGCGGGAATAAAAATCAAAGTTAAGGCCAGACTCTTGCTGTACTGATTTCTAAATATGTAAACGCCGGCAATAAGACATCCCAAAGCAAGGGAACACAGGGTACAGATCACCAAACTCCCGATTGTCATCGTATCGTTTATGACGCTGCCGGAGAGGATTTCAAGCACTGATCTTTACCTCCTGTTCCATTCGCTTCGGTTCCGTTTCTCCCTGCCCCAGAATATGATCTGTATAACAGGCGCCATACTTGGAGAACGCGGCCGGATAAATTTCGTTTTCGCAAAGCGCGGCTGTCATCCACAGGGGTATCCCGCCAAGCGTCTTGATTTCCATCAACATATTGCCATCCGGAAGTATGCTGCGCCCGCGTTCCGGATGCGAAAAATCAAGGCGCTCCAGCCGGAAGGCCAGATCCGTATCAAAGGTAATCCGCAGCCCATCGTGCTTTATACAGGTAAAGGCGGTTCTCATGTAGGAAATATATATTCGCTCCCGAACCGCGTTGGCTTTCATATAAAAATCAATCTCCCGCGAAATCTGGGAGGAGCCGCCGGCGACGATGTCCCGCACGGTTCTGCCGAAAAGGGACTTCACCGGGATGGCAAGCCTGCGTTTGTACACCACCCCGTTATATTTTTTCTTGAGTTCAAGAAACAATTCGCCGTCCTCGCGGGACACATCATAGCAGCGCAGGCGCAGTTTTTCCTTGAAGAGAGGTCTCCCCATCGAAAAACGTATGACATCCCAATTTTCTGTATCGTAATACACGTTTTGCACCAGGTACTCGCCGTAATTGTCCGGCCTCATTTGTCGCGAGCATATATCTCGAAGCGCGGCGCCCTGTTCAGGCGTGATGAGGTACTTTTTCTCGTATCGCTTGAAGATGCTTTGCACTAATGTATCACCTTTTTACCTGGGATATCTGATAACTGTAAAACAAGGTTTTAGCTCAAAAAGTAACAATAGCCTGATTTTTCTCTGTTTTAATATGGGCCTTCCTGGACTTGAACCAGGGACCTACGGATTATGAGTCCGCAGCTCTAACCAACTGAGCTAAAGGCCCTTGCTAACCGGCAACAATGGAGTATAAACCCCGATTTAGTATACAAATTAAAGCCCATTAATGTCAACAAGCCTCTCCATGCTCGTGTTTTATGACATTTGTCATAAATAAACGGGCAAAACACAGGAATGACCCGTATACCTTTTGCCCACAGGGCAGGAGGTATTAATGAAGCTATCAAAAAAGAAAAAACTGTTGATCTTTACGGTATTGCTGTGTGTATACGCATCCACGTTAATAATTACACCGGCAATGATTTACGCGCAATTACCTGCTGATTGCTTCGGCGGCGGCGGTGGAAGCAACACAGACGACAGCAACGACAGCGGTGGAGGCAGTCCCTCAGGAGGCAGTCCCTCAGGAGGCAGTCCCTCAGGAGGCAGTCCCTCAGGAGGCAGTCCCTCAGGAGGCAGTAACCCAGAAGACGGTCCCCCAGGAGGCGTTAACCCAAAAGGTAGTAACCCAGGAGGCAGTAACTCGGGAAGCAGCAATACAGGAAGCGGCGACTCGGGAAGCGGCGACTCGGGAAGCGACGACTCGGGAAGCGGCGACTCGGGAAGCGGCGACTCGGGAAGCGGCGACTCGGGAAGCGGCGACTCAGGAGGGAGCGGCTCAGGGGGCAGCAACTCAGAAAGCGATAACTCAGGAGGCAACGGCTCAGGAAGCGATAACTCGGGAAGCAGCAGCTCAGGAAGCGACAACTCGGGAAGCAACAGCTCGGGAAGCGACAACTCGGGAAGCGATAACTCAGGAGGTAGCAGTTCAGGAAATAACGACTCAAAGGGTGACAATTCAGGAAACACCGATAATAAGGACAGCGGCTCTGAATCTTCGACCGGGCCAAGCCCGGAGGAAATAGCCAGGCGGGAAGAGGAACGGAGGAGGCAGGAAGAGGAACGGAGGAGACAGGAAGAGGAACGGAGGAGACAGGAAGAGCAACGGAAGAGAGAGGAAGCGCAACAGAAGGCGCAACAGAGGAAACAGGAAGCGTTGGATAAGGGCTCGGCTGTAACTGCGGCTGATACGGAAATCAAAGCCGAGACACAACAAGCCACAGCAGTCGCAACCACGAATACCACCAATACAGCAAATTCACAGACGAGCAGCATTATAATAGGTGATCCTGTGCTTGCGACCACCGGCACTTATACATTGGAAATGGAAGATTACGAAATAACCGGGAGCGATTTCGCGATTAACCGTAAATATCTGAGCGAGGAAGAGACGATCGGGAGCATTGGAGCCGGATGGTCTTTATCAATTGACAGCCGGATAATTCGCGGGGTAACGGCGGTAAGTAAAGCCAGATTGAATGAGATGGAAACCCTCGCAAGCGGGATACTGGCCGCTTACCAGAACATTGACAAACAGTACGCCTCTGATGTAGCGGATGAGGTATACGGTTTATACCCGTCCGCCATGTCGAAAGTGAACGAACTGCGTGAGATAGCAGCGTTTGGACAGGAGCTTGCTGCACTTAACAAATACAGCAAATTTCGCGGAACGCCTTCCCATTACGAGGAAGTTGGAAGCAACAATCTTGTTGTAATAGACGAGAACGGAACGCCGAAGGTATTCGAACCTGCCGGGACCGGAGTTTGGCTGCCTGTGAACTACCCCGAGCGGCTCCATGAACGGCTTGAAAGTCTGGACGGAAACGGGGCGCTGAGTCAAGCCGGATTCGTGCTGAGCGTGAAAGGCGGCGGAAAAAAGCAGTACGACGGGTATGGAATGCTGACAGGCGTGACAGAGTTAAACGGGAACCGGATAGAGATCATAAGGAATCAGGAAGAACGAATAACGTCAATACGCGGGCCTCACGGCGCCGAATGGACGCTGGTATACAGCGGTAATTTTATCAGCGGCATTAAAGGACCTGAAGGAACAGAAATCAGGTATGGGTATAACGGAGATAAACTGGTGTGGTCCGAAGACTATGAAGGGGAGCGGGTAAGGTTCACTTATGAGGAAGGCCGGCTTAAGGAAATAGTGAAACCCGACAACAGCGCCATACGGCTGACTTACGGCTACAGGGGAGCGGACGGCAGGCTGCTTGTGACCGCTGCGACCGATGAGGAAGGGGCAAGCGAAAGCTTCGATTACAATCCGGGGCAGAAAATAACAACGTATACCGGCCACTCCGGGGTAGTAACGCGGTACCAGTACGATGAAAAACACCGGACAATACGGGAGGAACACGGTGACGGAAGCGTCAGGACATTTGCGTATAACAACCTGGGACAACTTGAAAGGGAAACGCTTAACGGGTTCGAGACAGTGTACCGGTATGACGGACGGGGCAACATAGCGGAGAAATCATACGGCGACGGGAAAAGGGAGACATGGCAATGGAGCGGCAACGATCAGATGACAAGGTACACCGATAGGGACGGCGTGGTGGTCGAGTGCGGCTACGACAATCGTTGGAACTGTATTGAGGTACGGCGGGGCGGTCAGGTAATTTTCAGCGCAAGTTATGATTCAAAGAACCGTCTTGTAAGGAGCCGCGACGGGGATCGCTCCGAGATCAGGTACGAATATGACAGCCGCGATTACGTATCCGCAAAGGCCGTCGCAATAAACGGCATTGAGATAAAGGAGAAGTGGGAATATGACGCGCTTGGCCGGATATTAAAGTATACGGACGGTCTTGGCCGGATATGGGAATACACGCATAAGAGCGGAGAAACAACAGAAAAAACCTCTATGGGACTTGAAAAGCGGTACGTGTACAACAACCGGAAGGACCTTGTGCGTGTGATTGAGAAAGACCTGAAAACCGGTGAAGAACGCGTAGTGCGCTATACCTATGACAAGAGGCACCTGCTTTTGGAAGCGGCGGACGGCGCCGGTAACATCACGCGCTACACCTACCGCGCCGACGGCGAACTCGTCAGGAAAGAACAGGGGCCGTGGTACTGGCTGCTTGAGTATGAGGCCGGCGGAAGGATCAATACGGTCACCCGCGGCAAAACCGGCGCGAACGATAAGTATACCGAGCGTTACGATTACGCCTTACAAGGCTGGAATGAAGTGCGGACCGTAACGAAGGCAGGAGCCGGAAGCACGGTATACCGCCTTGACGTGTTCGGCGCCGTGACGGGAGTGACGAACGCGCTCGGAGAGAGTTCCGTCAGGACGCTTAACGGGGCCGGTAACGCGCTGACCGAGCAGGCCGCTTCCGGAGGATTATATATCTACCGCTACGACAGCCAGGGGCGGCAATATGAGGCGGGCCGTGAAGGAGCGAAGGCTGTGCAGGTGAAATATAACAGGGACGGAACCGTGGCCGAGAATACCGATCGCGAGGGGAAAGTCACGCGTTATGTGTACGACGGAAGGGGTCTCCTGACAAGGGAAATAACGCCCCTTGGAGAAGAGCGTTATTACTACGATGCGGCCGGACGCCTTGTGAAACACGAGACGGCGAGCCGGAATAGCGTGATGTATTACACTGAATGGGTCTACAACGATCCCCAGCGTACGGTAACTGTAACGAAAGGAGGTGTTTATAAAGAAACGCTTTACCTCAACGCGTGGGGCGAGGTAACAAGACAGATAGACGGAGAAGGCAACGAAAAGCGTTATGAGTACGACGGAGCCGGGAACATAAAAAAAGCGATTGACGGCTACGGCAAGGCGGCGGTTTACGAATGGAACGAGCTTGGCAAGCTCTCGGCGGTTACATACGCCGACGGAATGGCTGAACGTTACGAATACGATTCCATGGGGAACCTGATAGAGATACGGGACGCCATTGGGGTGAGCTGGGCCGGAGAGTACGACGCGGCGGGGAGGCTTTCGAAAGAGACAGGGCGTCCCGGCATAAACAAAGAATACAAATACGACGCTCTTGGGCGCATGGTTGAAGTCAAAAGCGGCGGGGAAGTTATCGAACAGTACAGGTACACAAACCGCGGCCGTGAAGTAGTTTTTGTTGACGGCTCGGGCGGCGAGTTCACCCGGATGAACAACCCGTACGGCGAACTTATAAATGAAACCAACCGGCTGGGAGACAGGCGGAGTTTTGTCTACGACGCCGAAGGCAGAATTACCGGCACTACGGCCTATTCCGGGAAGCAGATGAGAACCGTATACAGCTACGCGGAGGGAAAAACCACGACCATTTACAGCGACGGGACGCAAAGCGTAATTGAAGAGGATCTATCGGGAAACATCGTGCGCATAACGAATGAGACGGGGACGATCCGCTACCGTTACGATGCCGGAGGAAAGCTGACAGAGCAAAGCGACGAAGGCGCCGGAGAAGTTACGCGCTACAGCTACGACAAGGCCGGAAGGCGGCTGCGCATGGTAAGCGGGAACCGTGATGTAAACTACCGGTATGGAAAAAACGGGGAATTATTGTATACATCCGACAACAGCCAGCGGCTTGAGGTAACCTTCGAGTATGATATTCTCGGCAGGGAGACCAGAAGGGTATACGGAAACGGGGTACGGCAGGAAACCCTTTACGACATTATTGGACGTGTGGTTCTTATACGCGAGACAAATTCCGGAAATCAACTTTTGAGGGCGGAAGGCTACGTCTACGACGCCCTTGGGAGGAGGAGCCACAGCGTAGACGAGGAAGGCCGTGTAACAAAGTTCGAATACGACGGGCAATCACGGCTTTCGATTGTACTGTACCCGTGGACGGCCGAAAAAGCCGGGGCGGACCGAAAAGAAGCCGAAGAGGCCGGTCTGTACTTCACCCCCGACAAGGGCGCCGGTGAAAGGTACAGTTTCAGCGGAACGGAATTAAACGCGTTACGCGAAATCCTGAACAAGGCGGGGCCGTCCAGGGGTAACGCGATAACAGGCAGCCAGTTGGTATGGCGCGAGGTTTATACCTATGATCGCAATGGAAACCGCGCGAGCAAGACAACGCCATGGGGAACAATAAAGTATGTATACGACGCCGAAAACAGGCTTGTAAAAAATGGAGATATTGAGTATATTAGTGATAAGGATGGTAATATTCTAGTGGAAAAAGGCCTTCGATACGAAGCGAATTTCCTCTACAACGGCCAGAACCGGATGGTATACTCCGAAGTGACAAGCCACGTGGACAGGGTCCACGTGGCGCGAATGTATGATTATGACGCCCTGGGACGGCGGACCATAACGGAAAGTATAACTGGTGAGCGAATACGCACCTTGTATGACGGGAGGGGATTTGAGGTCATAAGGGAAGGAGAAATCTTCCGTGACGGAAGCCTCACGACCCGTTACGCGCCATCGGAACCTTTGGCGAACGTTCCCTCAAATCAGGCAACCGGAGAACGCTACCGGTGGGTAAGCGACGGGACAAGCACAAGAACAAGGAGCGTTGACGGCAGCACGATTGAGGAAAGCCGCTACGTCGGGAGAGGCGTCACACTGTACGGAAACGGAGAGGCCGTCGCTGTGTCTTACAGCTCAAGCGCGGGCAGCTGCTCAATGTACATGGGGAAAGACACCCTCGGAAGCGTCCGCAGCGTAACGGCTGACACGGGAACCCTTGAAGACCGCTTCGAGTATGACGCCTTCGGTCAGCCCTACAAGGGGGACCTGAGCGGCGCCATGAACCTCGGCTACTCCGGCAAGCCCTACGACACCACCACCGGCCTCTACAACTACGGCTACCGCGACTACAAACCTCAGGCGGCGCGATTCACCACAATAGACCCCATACGCGACGGAAACAACTGGTTCGCCTTCGTGAACAACGACCCGGTGAACTGGGTGGATCTGTGGGGGTTGTGGAATACTGCCACTAAAGCGGCTGTAGAAAGAAATAACAATCAACAATATATAAGTGACGTAAATGACTGTGATATCTGGTTAGAAAAAGTCGTTGAAGAGGCTGGTGTTTCCTTGCCGTCAAGCTGGTCGCCGGCGGCAGGGGCAAATATTAAAAAGCATATTAACGAAATGAAAGATGATCTGCAGACCAAACTAAACCCAGGTTTGAATCTTGTTTTTCATGATGATAATCATGTTATGCTCGTTTATTTGAATAAAAATGGTACGGTTGACCTTGCGCATTGTACCAGTAACCCTGAGCCAGAAAATCTCATTTATAAAGGATTTGGGAATTCAGAGAATTACTCCTATGGTAATATCGCCGAATTCGAGGCAGACTGGCAAACCGCGATAAAGCCTACTCATTACGTACCTTTGCTAATAGTCGATAACTATCCATATTCAAGCAACAGGGGTACAAACAGACAGGAGATCAAAACCAAATGAAGAAAACACTATTATTTCGTTTGACGATTCTAGTTTGTTGTATCTTATTATACGGCTGCGAGAGGCAGGCAGTTGATAAACAAACAGTACAAGCGGCGAATAACGATACGGAGCTTTCTAAGCCAGGTTCTCCTGAACCTGAGACGGTAACTCAAATTACAAGCGGTACAGTATCTTCTAGGTTGGCTTTTTCAAATCCTGATTTTCCCGAGTGGGAGACATCCGAGTGGTCAACAATAGATCAGACCACCGACGAGCTTCCTATACTGTTTACCCTAAACGGCTTCAACGGATACCTGGATAGTCAACTGCGGGTAATTATCCCACCCATATACGACCGTGGATTCGATTATAACGACCAGGGTTATACTTGGGTACGTTACCAGGGAATACGAAACAGATTTGAATGTATGGTCCTAAATTGGAAGGGTAATGTGGTATTTCACGAAATTACCGCTGGTCTAACTATTTTGTGTGACGACCTAATTTGTTATGAGCCTTTAGGAGAAAACCTCCGAAGGGTGGAAAGATTCAGAGATGGGACGGTCATCGCAGCCAGACTTGGATCTGATGCTGGATCCACAGAAGATGGTATTATACTTGTTCGGTTTTTTGATGGAAACGAAAGAGCTTTTATCGATTCTTCCGGAAATAGGATATTGCCTGATCTGGAAATGACAAGGATATCCCAAACCTTTCGTGAAGGACGAGCGGTAATTACCGAGGTGAATAGGGGTCTACAAATTATTGATGTAAACGGTAAGTTTTATGACAAGCTGAATTTATTCCGCGCTGGCAGTTATTTTTCCGAGGGACTGCTGCCGGCGGATACGAAGGAGCGCGTCACAGGTTATATAAATAGGGAAGGTGAATTCGCTTTTATTGTCCCGATTGTCGCGGAATACTATGACGATAACTGGTCGCCTTTATACGCGACAAGTTTCAAGGGCGGATACGCCCTGATCCAGACCTCCCTTGAACCTCCCGTGTGGCGCGTAATCAACAACGTGGGGGAGTATGTCTCGGATGAATTGGTAATTGACCAGGCATTCGCCTTCGCGGATGGATTGAGCTGTATCAGAACAATTGACAGAAAATACGGCTACATCAACACAAAGGGGGAGACGGTGATTGAGCCGGTGTTCGATGATGCGAACTCTTTTGTCAGAGGCTACGCGAGGATCGTCTATCAGGGGAGGGATGGGCTTATTAACACCGAGGGGGAGATCTTCTGGAGTGATGAATTTGTTACTGCTCTAAATGAATGACCTATGTCTCCGCAACCACCGGGTTCCTGAGAACGCCGATTTTATCGACTTCAACTTCCACGGTGTCACCCGGTACGATGGGACTGATCCCCGCCGGGGTGCCTGTGGCGATGATGTCCCCTTCTTCCAGGGTGAACTGCCGGGAAATGAAGGAAATTAAAACGGGAATTGAAAAGATCATGTCACGGGTGTTTCCCGATTGTTTGACGACGCCGTTTATCTTGCAGGTGACCCGCAGACTCTGCGGGTCGCCGATGTCGTTATGCGAAACGATGACCGGGCCGATGGGTCCGAAGGTATCGAAGGATTTACCTCGAAACCAGCCCGAAGGGTCAGATTTTTGAATGTTTCTCTGGCTTACGTCGTTGAAGCAGGTATAGCCCAGAATGTAGTCGAACACGTCTTTTTGTAGGATGTGGCGTCCCTTCCTGCCGATGACAATGGCCAGTTCGCATTCAGGGTCAACCCTCTCGTCGTCAAACCCGTACTCCCTGACATGGGAGGGGATCACAATCGGCTCGCCGGGGCCGACAAGCACATTCGGGGTCTTCGCGAAGAGTACCGGCTCGGAAGGAAGATCGTGGGCCTTGTCTCCAAAACTCAGGGATTCCTTTACGTGGTCCCTGTAGTTCAATCCGACGGCGATTATCTTTGACGGGCAAATGTCGATTTTTCTACTGGTCCCGGCCAGCGGCAACTGTATCAATTTACAGGGCTCCTCCGGCTTCCTGTTCAACCGCGACGGCATCGGAGACCACAGGCGCTTCCAAAGGCCTTTCATCCTCCGCTCTGAGGGAAATCTTCCCGTTTTTCCCAACCGCGGAAAATACCGTCCCTGTTGAAAAATCCTCAGACAGAATCTTGAAAGAAAGCGGATCTTCCAGTTCCTTCTGCAAGGCGCGGCGCAGGGGCCGGACGCCGAATTTTGGGTCCCATCCTTTTTCTATCAGGATCTTCCTGGCCGCCCCAGTCACCCGAATCGAATAACCCTGCTCCGCCAGGCGCTGGGAAAGCTCATTGATCTGCAAATCAAGAATGGCCTCGACCTGCTTTATTTCCAGGGGCCTGAAGACCACCACGTCGTCAACCCTGTTCAGGAATTCCGGGCTGAAAAGCCGCCGCAGCTCAGACATGGCCGACGATTCGATTTCCTCAAAGCTCATAAGCCCCGTTCCGTTTCCGAAGCCAAGCCGGTTATCCCTGGAGATTTCGCGCACCCCGGCGTTACTCGTCATAATGATCACCGTGTTGCGGAAGCTGACCGTATGCCCAAGGCTGTCTTTGAGTTCCCCCTCTTCCAGTACTTGCAGGAGAAGGTTGAACACGTCGCGATGGGCCTTTTCCATTTCGTCAAAGAGAATCACGCGGTAGGGGTTTCGCCTGACGCGCTCGGTAAGGAACCCGCCTTCATCATACCCGATGTAACCTGGAGGCGCGCCGACGAGCCGCGAGGCGTTGTGCTTTTCCATGTAATCGGACATGTCTATGCGTACGAGGGAATCGGGAGTCTCAAACAGATATTCCGAAAGCCTTTTCGCCAGAAGCGTTTTTCCAACTCCGGTAGGGCCCAGGAAAATAAAAGAACCGAGAGGCCTCTTCGGAGAAGAAATGCCCACCCGTGAGCGCCTTATCGCGGAAGCGATGCGCCTGACCGCGTCGTCCTGGCCAACCAGGCCCTCGTGAAGCTCCTCTTCGATTTTTAGGAGCCGCCTGGATTCCTGCTCTTCAAGGTGGGTCAGGGGAATGCCCGTTATCTCCGCCACTACCCTGCGCACATCGCCTTCGCCCACTTCAAGTCTTTCGCCCGGAGCGCTTTGCTCCCAGATCACACGCATGTCTTCAAGGCGGCTCCTCAATATCCTCACCTTGTCCCGCACTTGCGCGGCAGCCTCATAGTCCTGAATAGACACCATGGTTGATTTTTCTTCCGCGAGCTGGCGGATTTCCTGTTCAATGCCGGCAATTTCCGGCGGAACAACCGGCGGGTCAAGTTTACGCATGGCCCCCGCCTCATCAAGCACATCGATTGCCTTGTCCGGCATGAATCTGCCGGTAATGTAACGCTGCGCAAGCCTCGCGGAAGCTCCAACCGCTTCGGCGGTATAACTTACCTGGTGGTAATCTTCGTATTTTTTCTGAACCCCTCGCAGTATGCTCAGGGTCTCGTCAAAACTCGGCTCATCCACCAGGATTGACTGGAAACGCCGTTCCAGGGCCGCGTCCCTCTCAAAATGCTTTCTGTATTCCGCCAGGGTCGTGGCGCCTATACACTGCAAATCTCCACGGGAAAGTCCCGGTTTAAACATATTCGAAGCGTCCATGGTACCTTCGGCGCCGCCCGCCCCTATAATCGTATGGATCTCATCGATGAAAAGGATTATATTGCGGGACTGGATTATTTCCCGCATGATCTTTTTCAGACGCTCCTCAAACTCCCCGCGGTATTTGGTGCCCGCCACGATTGAGCCCATGTCCAGGCTGAGGATGCGCTTGCCCGCCAAAGCCGACGGAACGGCTTCCCCGGCGAAAAGCAGGGCAAGTCCTTCCACGATGGCGGTTTTTCCCACGCCCGGTTCCCCCACCAAAACCGGATTGTTCTTTGTCCGCCGGGCAAGTATCCGGATGGCGCGCTCAATTTCTTTTTTTCGTCCGACAACCGGGTCGACTTTCCCCGCCCTTGCCATGGCGGTAAGATCTCTTGAGTATTCATCCAGAACCGGCGTCAAAACAGGATAGGTAGCGGATCTGACCCTTGGCCCGGATGAAGATTTACCATCTCCTCCGTGAAGGGATTTATCTGTACGATCTTCCCAGGTTGAGTAATGCGCCGAATAGACCGTGGAACCGCCGAGGCCGTGATTCTGACCGTATACAGATTCTATATTGCTTCTCCGCCCAAATGAACTTTGGACCAAAGCCCTTAACATATCTATATTGATATCCAGTTGCGCAAGCAATACCTGGACTGCCGAACTCTTTTCCCTCATGGCCGCGAAAAGAAGATGCTCAGTCCCGATATAATCGTTTCTCATTGTTTTTGCCTCTTCCGAGGCTGTCTCAATCATCCTTTTGGTCCGCTCAGACGGAGGCGCGTCTCCACGCACAAGCAGAGGAGGCATGGGGGGAAGTCTGTTCTCAATATTGCGGCGAAATTCCGTCAAATCCAGTCTGAGAAACATCAGCGCCTTGCAAGCGGTACCGCCCCAATCTTTCAGCATGGCAATGACAATATGCTCGGGCTGAAGCTGATCCGAATTAAAACGCCGCGCTTCTTCCTGGGCATCCTGTGAAAGAATGCGTTGAACCAGTTGTGTTAAACCTCTGAACACTCTGTCTCCTTTGATATAACAATATCATAAAGAAGGGAATAGGGGAATAAGGGATCAGGGGAATAGGGTGCTCTTTGTCAGAACTGGGCGCTTGTTACATCACGCGCAGTTTTATAACAAGGCGCATCTTACTCCCTTACTCCCCTATTCCTCTATTCCCCTTACATCAAGCCTGTCCCCAGGTACAATACCCGCCCGGTCGAACCAGCCCTGGGGGACTTCCAGCGCGTACCGGGCTGAACGGCCCGAACGAACCGGGGTGAGATCCCCGGGCTGCATGTCGTGGATTTCCAGGATTCTTCCGTCTTGCGCTATGTAGGCGATGGAAAGGGGGATGAGGGTGTTTTTCATCCAGAACGTCATAATCTGGTCACGCTCAAAAATAAAGATCATCCCATAACCGTCTTTCAACTCTTTACGGTACATAAGCCCCTGCTCCCGCTGACTTGGGGTGTTCGCGACTTCGACCATAACGATAACCGGCCCTCCTGCGCTTTCGATTATTAGTTCCACTCTCTCATTTTTTTCTTCCCCGGAGCAGCCCGAAAGAACAGCCAGAAATAAAATGAGGGAAACTGACAGTCGGAATTTTCCGGTACCCTCCGCCGAGATCCGCAAGGATCGAGGTTCCCCTCCGGCACGGTTAGAAATCAGCAAGGAATTCCTCTCTGGCGAAAACATCCCTTCTTTCGAGATCGCCGGCTTCTTCAATCAAACGGTTAAAGACCGTTTTGTCTATATACTTGACCGTCAGGGGACGCTCAATGGAAACCCTGGTATCATCGCTTTCCCATACGGCTTCCTGCGGGCTCAGGCTTACAGGCTCGCCGTATTTTTTCACAAAAGAAGTAAATACAGAATAATGATCCATGAGCCTTGTATCAAGGGTAAATGACATAATATAAACAGCCCCTTCGTTAAGTCGAAAATAGGCGCGCCGCACAAAGGAAAGTCCGGTAGTTTCCACCAGGGTCTCATCCCGGACAGGCAGGAAGGACACGTCCCGTTCCCCCCGAAAACGAAAAAGCCCGTCCTTTATCAGGGCGGCTTGAAGGTCGTCCATGGTTTGCCCAAGAGACAACTCCCTGAACTGCCGAGGTATTTCTTCCGGATCTTCCGGCGCCAGAGTGCGCCCTGGTGGATCGGGTATGTCAAACTCTAAAACTTCCTGGGCATGGAGAGACAAGAGAAAAAAAGCAAGAAGCGGCAAAAGAAAGAGATGGGTCTTCATGTTTTATTTATCGGCGGAATGGGAACAAGGGAATAGGGGAGCAGGGGAGTAGGGTTGTTGTTAGTTATCTTAGCGTGACGCAACAAGCGCCATGTTGTAAAAACGAGCACCCTTATTCCCCTACTCCCTTAACACCTTACTCCCCTAACCTCCATAATGCTGTTCATGGGCTGCTTTGCGGGTGTTTTCAATTCTCTGCATCTTCTTGTAGAATTCGGTCTGGGTTACTATTTCGTGAACAGAAGTGGTATGGAGCTTGCCGTTTTCTATCTTTATCCTTCCGTTCCCCATCATCTTTCTCAACAACGCGTCCGCCTCCCTTTGNGTAATTCCAACCATATTGGCCAGTTCTCTGGGGCCAAAATCGAATGTATAGGTACTNTCCTTGACAAGGGAAACCCTGTTTTTTTCCAGCTGGATCAGCAGTGCGTCAAACATACGGCCCAACGGATCGCTAAGGAGCGTATTGGCCAGATGCTTGTAGATGAGCCATATCCTGTCCGCGAGAAGAGTGGTAAGCCTCGAGATAAGCTGCGGCTGGGTTTTTATCATTTGCTCGAAGTTAGCCCGGTTTACCGCCAGAAGCTGACATTCTTCGTAGGCAACGGCGCTCGCGGCCCTCGGTTTGGCTTCAAGAAGGGCCATCTCCCCGAAAATATCCCCCGGCTTTAGCACCGCCAAAAGCACCTCTTTGTTGTCAACAACTTTGGCTATGGTTACGGAACCTTTTTGGATGATAAAAAGCTCATTCCCCGGTTCGCTTTCGGCAAATATCATGGAGTCTTTCTGGTAAGTTCTAATTGATTCATCGGGCTTAAATTCTTTTATTGTACCTTTAACATACATTGCTATCGTCTTCATACGTTTGATAGCGTCACCCGTNTTTTCCCCGCCGGGACAGTATTTNAGGTACTGGCTATAAGCGTAAAAAGCCTGATTATACTGGCTTTGACGCAGGTAGTATTCGGCTACATTAAAAAGATGGGAAGCATCCGCCTCGGCTGTGTTCTTCAAAGTCAACCGCGAAAGCGCCTCGTCCAGATACCTTAGCCTTTTGGAAAACTGAAGGATGATCTTCATGGCTACATGGGTGTTCTTCTGGATTAACTCCCCGTATTGATCTTTATGAACCGAAATAACAACAACATCTGTAACAGCCCACGCGGTTTCAATATGACTATGGGAAGACATGGTGGCGACAACCCCGAAGAAGTCGCCGGGTCCGAGCAAATTACCCCTCTCCTCCGCCACAACTTCCACTTCCTTGGATATTCTTACCGTTCCCTGCTGGATTATGAAAAACCGATCGGCGTTCTGCTTCCCTTCAACTATGATATACGAGTCTTTTTTAAAACTGACGAAGCTAAGCTGTAATTGGCCTGCCATAATCTTAGTATAGCAAAAAAAGAGTGAAAAGAGAAGAGGGAAGAGTTCTCGCCAAGGCGCTAAGCTCGCAGAGGACGCCAAGGGCTTTGAGTGATTAGTAAGCTGATCGTATCTTTTTTTCATAAAAAAGGAATGATGACGCGCAGCTTGCTAACTACGCGCCATCCTTTGCGCTCTTTGCGATCTCTGCGCCTTTGCGAGGGTTTTTTATTCGTGGTTTTATTTGTCTTTTTTCTCCTTATCTGTTATAATGTATTTTAACAGCAAGAGAGTCTACTCTCAGCAAAGGGAGGAATAAATGCGTTTAATTACACGATCCGATTTTGACGGCCTGGCTTGCGGTTCGCTTCTTGAATCCATGGGTCTTATTGACGAATGGCTTTTTGTCCATCCCAAAGATATCCAGGAGGGACTGGTTCAAGCGACAAAAAACGATATAGTAGCCAATGTCCCATACATTGACGGCTGCGGCCTCTGGTTTGACCACCATTCCAGCGAAGAGGAGAGGCTCGGTAAAGATATTAAATTCGAAGGGCTCACGAAAAAAGCGCCGAGTTGCGCCCATGTCGTCTATGACTACTACGGTGAAGAAAAACTGGGGAAATTCACCGAAATGATCAAATATGTTGACAAGATGGACTCGGCTGATCTGACTATTGATGAGATCTCGCACCCTACCGGCTGGATACTGCTNGGTTTTATCACCGATCCCCGTACCGGGCTGGGCAGATTTCATGATTTTACNATAAGCAATTTTGACTTGATGAAGAAACTCGCAAAAGCTACTTTTATNAAGCCGATTGAAGAAATNCTTGCCATGGACGATGTAAAAGAACGCATTGATGTTTACTTGGAGCAGCAGAACCTTTTTATCGAGATGGTAAAGAAACACGCGAAAATCGAGGGTAAAACCATTTTCGTTGATCTGCGGGATGTCGATACCATATACGCCGGCAATCGCTTTTTGCTGTATTCTCTTTTCCCGGAGCAAAATATATCCATCTGGGTGGTTGACGGCAAAAAGAAGGTCAACACGGTGATCACGGCAGGTTACAGTATAATCAATAAGACCGCCACAGTCGATATCGGAAGCCTCATGCTGAAATACGGCGGCGGCGGTCATCGGACGGTAGGCACCTGTCAGGTGGCTTTTGAGGATACAGATAGAGTAATAGGCGAAATTATCGCCGCGATTAAATAGGGGAATATGGGAATAAGGGATCATGGGAATAGGGGTGCTCTTGGTAAGAACGGGGCGCTTGTTGCATCACGCTTTGCTAGCTTACAAGGACCCTACTCCCTTACTCCCCTAACACCCTGATTTCTTATCTAACAGTTCGCAGCCAGGCGTCGTAATCGCTTTTCACGGTCTGAAGCTGAGTGAGAAGGTCGTTGTAAATATCGCGCTCTTTTCTGACATGATCGGAGCGCTCATTGGTACGGTAAAGAAGGTCCATCCTGGCCTCCGACTCTCTTAAAGCTTTCACGATATCATCGTATTGTTTCTTGAAAGATGAATACCTCTTGAAATTTCCGTCATCGTTCAAATATGAATCAAATTCCGCCAGTTTATCGGTGCTTCTTGATATGCTGCTATCCATGGACGTACTCAAGTCGTTAAAATCCACTTCCGGAACCTGATTTTGTGAAAAAACGGGGAATGTAAGGCAGACAAAAATGGCAATGCCTATCATAGCACGAATACAAATCTTCATTAAATAGCCTCCTGGTTTAAGACCAAAATAGTATACCATGTATATGATTTTCGGCAATAGCTTATTATTTCTTCGCGAATTTGTCAAATAAATAAGGGAATAGGGGAATAAGGGAGCAAGGGAGGGAGTTGCCTATTCCCCTACGAATAAAATCTCGGTCTCAAGCTCTAAGCCGCGCTCCTCTTTCACCCGCCTCGCGACCTCGGCCGCGAGGCTTTTGATGTCCGCTGCTGTCGCGCCGCCTGAATTGATGATGATGTTACCGTGCCAGGGGGCAACCTGGGCGCCGCCCACGCTGAAGCCCCTGAGCCCCAGTTGATCGATGATCCTGCCCGTGGGATCGCCGAAGTCCCTGTTGTTCTTGAATGCCGATCCCGCCGAAGGGAAGCGGTAATGCCCCTTTTCACGGCGATCCCGGCGGTAGATCGCTATTTCATCGTGTATTTCCTTCGGTTCCCTTGAGTTCACCTTAAAGCTGCCGGAAAGAATGAGTACCTTCCTTCCCTGAAAAGGGCTTTTTTTGTAGGAAAAATCATCGGAGCGGAACGGGATCACTTGCTCACGGCGATCCTCGTCAAGTATTTCCGTTTCGACAAGCACATCGGAAACGGATTTTTCATAACATCGGGCGTTCATCCAAATCGCGCCGCCCACAGAGCCCGGCATGCCGGCGAGGAATTCCAGGCCGGAAAGCCCCTCGCCGGCCAGTTGATCGGCAATGCCGTCCACGGAAGAGCCGGATAAAAGCCGCACTGAAAAAGCCCCCTCTTCTTCACTTTTCACCGGTTTGTCCATCCCATGCCACGATCCCATATCAAGCACTACTCCCCTTATCCCGCCGTCACTGACAACGATGTTGGCTCCGCCACCCAGGACAAAGACCGGAACCCCCTCCTCTCCGGCAGCCTCCAGCAGCCTTGCCGCGTAAGCGGTAAAAATGTCCTTCGCCGGCCTGACCCAGGCGTCAGCCTTTCCTCCTACCTTAAAGGTAGTATGGCGGGACATGGGTTCATCGAAACGCAGCTCGCCCGAGAATTGCCCTTCGCGGTTGATTTTTTCGATAAATTTGCGTAAGGTATCCATATTCTACCGGATTGTAATCTTTTTGCCCCGGAGTTTCTACGATGGAAAAACAGACAGAAAAGTGGATTGGGGTACTGGATTCCGGTCTGGGAGGCCTCACCCTTGTACGGGAGATGGAACGCCTCTTGCCGAATGAAAGCATCGTTTATTTTGGCGATAACTCCAACTGCCCATACGGGAACCGCCCGGAAGAAGAGATTGTGGGACTNTCATCCGCGATGCTGGATTTCTTGCGGGGAAAGGAGGTCAAAGTTGTTGGGGTCGCGTGCAATACAATTTCCACCGTCGCGGACNGGCTCAGGGAGCGGTATGAGTTTCCCATTGTGAGCATCATTGAAGCCGCCTGTGAAAACGTTGCCGGTATGAAACTCCCAAAAATCGCCGTCTTCGCCACAGAGTTCACTATACACCGGGGCCTGTACGAGAAGCTGCTCCGGCGCCTGAGCCCCGAAACCGAGGTCTTCGGTTTCCCGAGCCGCACGCTCGCGGCGCTGATTGACTCAGGGCGCTTCGACGACAGCGCCACGGAGGCGGAAGTAAAATCGCTTCTGGACGCCCTGCGCGAATCGCATCCGGATATCAGGCACGCCGTACTTGGATGCACGCATTATCCAATTGTTCAGGATCTATTCAGGAAGTCCGCTTCTGACATTACCTTCATCAACCCCGCGCAGGCGCAGGCCGCCGCGCTCAAAAAGCTGCTTTCGGAGCGGGGTCTGTTAAGCGAAAATACGCGGCCCGGCCTCAACATCCACACAAGCGGAGAAAAATCGTTATACGAAGCCGCGCTGAAAAAACTTGGAATCAGGCGCAATCCTAAAATCGAAGAGAGGCATTAATGTCAAAAATCCCGATACTGGACCTTCACTGCGACACCGCGTCAGAAATGCTGGATGGGAGATCACTTTACGAAAACAACGGAATGATCAGCATCGCAAAGATGCGGGAGGGCGGCGTATTTTGCCAATTTTTCGCCATGTACATCCGCATGACGCAGTATTGCTCTGTTGACGCCGCCTATGAACAGATTCGAAAAATGTACCTCAACTTCACCGGGGAGCTGGAAAAGCAGCAAAAGCATATAGCCCTGGCGCATAACGCAGCCGAAATTTCCGCCAATCGCGAAGCGGGAAAGATTTCCGCAATCCTGACCGTTGAGGAAGGCGGCGTGCTTGCCAACAGGATTGAGCGGCTGGACGAGTTATACGAAATGGGAGTGCGCCTTGTCACCTTAACCTGGAATTTCGAGAACTGTTTGGGTTTCCCCAGGTCGCTGGAACCGGATGCGATGAACCGCGGCCTCAAGCCCTTCGGGCTGGAAGTGGTGAAGCGGATGCGGGAACTGGGGATGATTGTCGATGTCTCCCATCTCTCCGACGGCGGTTTTTGGGACGTGGCGAAATTCGCGGCGGAGCAAGGCAAAAAGCCCTTTGTCGCGTCGCACTCAAACGCGCGAAGCGTCCACGGTCATCCCCGCAACCTCACCGACGAGATGCTCAAAGCGCTCGCGGACGCCGGCGGCGTGGCGGGCATCAATTTTTACCCCACCTTTCTCGGCTTCGGGGAAAAAGGCGCCGTGGAGCAAATAATCAATCACATCAAACACATCCACAAAGTCGCGGGTATCGACGCCATAGCGATTGGCACCGACTTCGACGGCTATAGCGATCCCCATGAAATCCCGGACTGCTCGAAATTCGGTCTCCTTACGGACGCGCTTTCAAAGGCGAATTATTCCGAAGCCGAGGTTGAGAAGTTCTGCTGGAAAAACGCGCTGCGGGTGATTGAGGAAGTACTCTGATTTGTCGCTCTGATCGCAACCAGCGTCATACATATCAAATCGGCTCGGCGGGAGCGGTAAACCCTATTCGGGCAGCTCGATGGGCGGAACGACT
>JGI24698J34947_10000157_pt1 | contig 26130 bp, 25 predicted proteins | sample TergutMp193P3_FD_34947 | JGI IMG/M metagenome (IMG submission 34947) | reverse complement strand
GGGGGGGGGGGGGTAACATTAATACTGGTTTAATAATGCAAGATTCAACACACATTGGCAGTTTTCTCCTTTTTTTTGCGTTGTTTTTTGGAGCCTTTAAGCCCCTTTTGGCGGGCTTTTTGGCTCATTGGAGTATTTTACACCTTTTTGGAGAATTTTGTCAATAAGCAAAAAGTCTCAGGACGGACTACGCAAACCCCTGCTGTGGAATTACTGGAAAAGATTTCACGCAGAGACGCAAAAACGCAGAGAACGCGGAGTTAGGGAATTTTAAATTCCCATATCATGTCTTTAACAGAAATCTTGATGATATACGAAGAGTTTTCGAGCTAAAACTTTGCGCCCTTAGCGACTTTGCGCCTCTGCGAGAGACCTATCGAAAAATTACAAATGGCCGGCGTCGAGGATGATTACGTCTACGCGGCGGTTGTTTGCTCTGCCTTCTTCGGTTGCGTTGCTGGAAACGGGCATGGTGTCGGCAAAACCGGCAATCTGGAAACGGCGTTCGTCAACGCCGATGGCCGCAAGATAGCGAAGCACGGCTCTTGAGCGCTCGGAGGAAAGCTGCCAGTTGTCTTCCCACGGGCCGTTGGGGTCTACGTCAACAGCGTCGGTGTGTCCCTCAATTCTGAACTTCCTGCCGCTCAATTCGTCGGACGACAGATAAGTCCCCAGCCGCAGAATTATATCCCTGGTTGCCTCTATGTTGATGCGCGCGCTGGCCGGCTGAAAAAATGCGTCCCCTGCCAGAGTGATGACAAGGCCGCGCTCATCGTGTGTAACTTTAACTTTGTTGGAACGAATCTCAGGCGAAAAAACAGAAACCGCTCTTCGCATAGCGGTTCCCATTACCCTGCCGCGCTCCATTGACGGCAGGGCCATGATTGTATTGCCCAAGTCCGCGTTGCGCCCTGCTGAAACGGTAAGTCCGCCGGGCATAGCGCCGATACCGCCTGTCTGCATAGAGGAAGAAATCGCATCCAACATTACCTGAGGGACTTCGTCGGGATTGAACAAAATGACGAAGAAGCACATACACAGCGTAATCATGTCTCCGTATGTGGCCAGCCACGTACCGGATGGAGGCGGATCTGCTTCCTTTCTCTTTTTTCTTGCCATTTTTAATCCTTAACCTGTTAGTCTTTCAACACTTCTTTTTCCATCGCCTTGCGCGTAATAGGATCAAGATACGAAAGAAGTTTCAGCGCCAAAATACGGGTATTGTCGCCGGACTGTATTGAAAGAACTCCCTCTATAATCATTTCCTTAACGCCGGCTTCAAGAGTGTCATTATATGTTAGTTTACAGGCCCATGACAGGAAGAATACGTTAGAAAATAATGATCCGTAGAACGTGGTGATAAGAGCCAGCGCCATGTTGGGGCCGATTTTGGATTTATCTTCCATGTTCTGCAACATAGCTACAAGTCCCATAACCGTACCTAACATTCCAAGACCGGGAGCAAGAGCAGACCACATACCAATACCTTTAATCTTTGTGGAGTGCCGGGCCTGCATTTGGGACATCTCCAATTCCAGAAGGTCGCGGATAATCGCGGCATCGGTTCCGTCTACTACAAGGCGCAGTCCCTTCTTCATAAATTCATCGTCAAGGTCTTCAAGTTCGTCTTCAAGCGCCAGAAGTCCTTCGCGCCTTGCTTTCTCGGAGAACGAAATCATCTTTTGAATAATGCCCTGCTGGTTAAAATTGGGCTTTTTGAATGTAAGGCCAATAGCGGAGAAAACCGCCATCGCGTCCTTGCCGGGAAACGCAATCCAAAGGGACATATATGAACCGATAAGAACTAGCATGAGAGAAGGGATATCTACGAAGTTCATAATGTCGCCGCCGCTGACTACGATAGAGCCAAGAACCATGACCATCGCGCCGACAACACCTATATAAGTTGCTGTATCTACACTACTTTTATTCATACATTCACTCCTGAACTATATAAGGACTTAAAAGATTGCGGTAAGCAAGGATTTTTTCCAGCACAGTGTCAACCTCTTCACGCACAATGTGAGCTTTGCCAGACATCATCATAAGCGTTGTATCGGGACGGACTTCTATACATTCAACCTGATGAGGATTTAAATAGTACTCTGTACCATCCAGTCTGGTAACTTTTATCATATCACAAAAACGGAAAAATCTGACCACTATTCAGCGGTGACAACTATTCAGCGGCCAGATTTTTCCTGCTCCTTATTTATTACCGCTTAAGCGTCAATAGCTCCTGCAGAAGCTGATCCGCGGTTTGTATGGTTCTTGAGTTAGCCTGGAAGCCGCGCTGAGTGACGATCATGTCTACAAACTGATCGGCCATATCCACGTTTGACATTTCCAGCGTCCCGGCGATAATCTTACCTTTTCCGGCAATTCCCGAAGGGCCGATGTTCGCCATGCCTGAGTTGTTCGACACCCTGAAAGTATTGTCGCCGGTTTTCTCAAGACCGCCCTGGTTCGGGAAGGTCGCGAGGGCTACCTGTCCCAAAACTCTGGTAGAGCCGTTGGAAAAAACACCGGTGATAATGCCGGAATTGTCGATTTTGAAGTCGTCAAGGTAGCCCATTGTGCGCCCGTCCTGCTCGACCGCTTTGGTGGAACTGGATTCGGCGTACTGTGTGATTGAATTGGTAAACCCGCCGACGGTTCCCAGGTTAAGGACAAATTCCTGTCTTGTGGGAGTTCCGTCTTCGTTGGGGGTAGCCGTCTGAACGTCGTAAGCGACATTCATCTGCACCTGGCCTGAAGCGCCGGATACGTTGCCCGCTCCGTCTTCGGCGGAGAGCAAGGTTCCGTTATTTGAAAAGTTGACTACAAAAATTGTAGGGCCGCCCGCAGCGGGAGCGTCTTCGCCGAAGCCGATTGTGGTGTTTGTCGGCGCTTCGTTCTGAGGGTCTACGGTGACATTGGCGTTCCAGCTGTTTGTCGTTCCCGGAACTCTTGTAAATTCAACCTGCAAATCGTGCTTGTCGCCGAAGCTGTCGTAAATGGAAATGGTTGTAGACCATGTTGATTGAATGATCTGCGCGCCTGAGGGATTTTCCGGCAGTTCGGGAATTCGCTTGTCAAGGTTACAGGCAAAATTTACCATCGTGGTTGCCTTTGCCGGGTCTTTGCCGCCCACCGGAATAACCAGCTGTTCTACGGGACGCGAAACGTCAAGGACGGTGTAGCCCTGCATTTCTCTCGCCATCCAGCCCTGCACCTTCATACCGTTAGCCGGGTTTACCATAACGCCTTCGGAGTCAACCGAGAAAGCGCCGGCTCTTGTAAAGAGCTGTTTTCCCGCGTCGTCAAGAATGAAAAAGCCCTGTCCCTGAAGCGCAAGGTCTGTGCCTACGCCGGTGGTCTGAAAAGCGCCCTGAATGTGGATGGTGTCAATAGACGCGACAGACATTCCAAGACCGACTTCTTTGGGGTTTACGCCGCCTAAGTCTTCGGTGGGACGCGCCGCGCCTGCAAGCTGTTGGTAGATTATATCCTGAAAATTTACACGGTTGCGTTTAAAACCCGTTGTGTTGATGTTGGAAATGTTATTACCAATAACATCCATTCTTGTCTGGTGATTCTGAAGTCCTGAAACGCCTGAAAACAATGATCGCATCATAGTAGTTACTCTCCTTAATTATTCAGCAAATACTTTGCTGACCTGATCCCAATTATAAAAAGTTCCGTTTACCAGCACCTGCGGCGTTTCGCCTCTGGTTACTGCCTGAACTGTTCCCTGTACCAAACGCTCTCCGTCCATAAGCTCTACGCCTTTTCCAAGCGCGGCGGAAGCCTCGTTTCCGCTTATGATGGACGTAAGCTTGTTAAAGTCTTTCGCCATTGCGGTCATCTGCTCCAGCGAGGAAAACTGCGCCATCTGCGCGATGAATTCCTTGTCCTGCATGGGGGCCATCGGGTCCTGATAGGAAAGCTGGGTGATAAGAATTTTCAGAAAATCATCCCTGCCCAAATTCTGCTGAGCTTGCCGCGTCGGATTCACTTTTAAGTTATGATCGCGGACTAATTGTTCAAGTTTGTTTTTTTCTTCCGCGTTTAATACCGGCTTTATTCCATCCATAAAATCTCCTTTTAGGCAAGCATGTTAACTGTTCCCTGTTTCCGTCCAAAAAAGACATCAACCAGGGAGAATAGATTCTGATCCGCACTGCCGCGCGATGAATCGTCGTAGCGCGACGCGGCCATACCCGGCAAAGTTGAAGAAGCTTCCTGCTCCCTGCCCTGCGCGTTCCTTCCGTCCGCCGTCAACGACAAATTCAAATCCGCGTTTGCGAAACCGGAGTCCCTGAAAGCCTGCTCCAGAGAGGAAATTTCCTTCTTGAAGGCGTTCAGGGCTTCTTCGCTTTCAACAACAATTCGCCCCGTAATCTTGTTTTCGGCCATTTCAAGGTGTATCTTTACATTCCCCAGGCTCTCCGGTTTCAGGGCAATGCGTATCGTTCCCTCTCCGCCGTCCCGAAGCGCCATTGAAGCATGGCGGACTATGTCGCCGTTAAAGTTCTGGTGCAGTTCCCTTGCCAGCATGTTCTCAAGAGCGGTGCCGGCTTTTGCTTCCCATGTCGTCTGCGCCGAATTTTGCGCCTGATCGGGAAGCCGCAGATCAAGAGTAACTTCGCGGACAGTGCCGCCGGGCGCCCTGCCCCCTGTATCCGCGCCGGCATTAACGCGCAATTCTACGCTTTTCGTACCCTCTGCTCCTGAAGCGGTTCTGAAATCGCGGACTTCAAAGGTTACCTTGTCGCGGTTTTTGCCCGCTCTGCGCGCTTCGTCAAGTTTGCCACGGCTTTCTTTTTCGGGAGCCGGCCTCATGGACGCAAGCTCTTCCCCCCGGCTTTTTTCAGGGGAGGGCGCTTGTACATTTTCGCTTTTATTTTGAGCGCGGTCTTTTTTGTTTTTTGCTTCGGAAGCAAGCGCTTCCTGCGCTTTCAGCGAGGCGGACTGCGCTAAAGCATCGGCTTCCGCCATGTCTGTTAACGGCGAAAAATCCGCTTCCGGCGGAGTTTCGGCCATGTTATCTGTCATTTTTACATTGGTTATTTCGCGCGAAAAATCATCGTTTGCGCTCTCGCCGTTTACAGCCGGTTCAGGACGAGCTTGAAAGATTTCCGCGCCAAAAAGAACATTCAACTGTTCTTCGGAAAAATCCGTTTCTGAAAGTTCCTCTTTTGCAAGCTGATCTTTTAAGATTTTAAGCTTGGAAACTTTCCCGTCTTCTTGTTCGCCAAAAAGATTGAGTTTTTCTGCGCCGGATTTTTCGCCGTTTAAGGCGTCAGGATCAAGGCTCAAAAAAACTTCTGTCTGCGCATCCTCGGCCTCTTCGTTTTCAACTTCATTTTCCTGCAGCATCCCGGACAGAAGCTCGGCAAACTCTGAAGGTTCGCTGTTTCTCTCCGGTTCGTGAATCTGCGAAATTTCGCTTAAAACGAGGGTTACCGGCGGCGGCGGCTCTGTGTAGGCGGATAAGGTTATCACCACCCTGCCTCCTTGATAAAAAGTTCCGAAAGGCGATAACCGGCAAGGTTAAAGACTGGAAGGCCGTCCTGCCCATTTTCTTTGCAGTTCAGCCGCCCGCACCGGATCCATCAGGGAGAACCAATAGGGCACTAAAGAAGAAGTCCCTTCGGCCAACGCAATTTCCTCGGTCTTTCGGAGAACGTTGATAGCGTCCTGGTCATCATATCCGGCAATTATGGCAACCGCATTACGCGGCGGCATGCCGGTTAAAAACCTGGCCAGCTGTTCGACGTTCCTGTCCTTATCTTCGGCATCTTCAGTCTTCCTTCTGAGCGAATTTTCCATATCTTCCAGCGCTTTTTGACGTTCCTCAAGTTCCTGCGCCATCAGCTCAATTTCTCCGTTGCGGGTGTCCAGAGCCCTCTGTCTGGTATCTATTTCCAGATTTTGCAGTTCCATGGCTTCCAGACGGATTGCCAGCCGCTCGGCATCCAAATTGAGTACCTCGTCCGGCTCTACTCTCGGCTGGCTTCTGCCTGCGCCGGGTAAAAAGGGAATGTGTTTGTAAACGGGGGCAAGGACTGACTTCGCGTCAATGACGTTAAGATAATCGAACCACATTACGCCGCCCACAGCCAGAATCGCAATGAGCAGCAATAGAACAATTGCTCTACCTAACATTTTTTATTTCTCCCAAATCTAGTTTAATTCAAAATTCGGTGAATTTTGAATTAAACTTTAACTCTTGCCTTTTACCACAATCATCTCGTTGCGCCGCAAAGAGTGCAGAAGTTCAGAAGCGAGGAAATAGCGGTTTTTGCCCATCATGCTGATCTCGTCTTCGTAACGGAAGCTGTTCGCGCTCCAGTCGCTGGGTATCGGGTCATGAACAACAAAGTACTCGCTGTTCAGGGAATATCCCTTGACTATCACATAATGGCCCACGGAATCGTTGTAATATTTTCCGTAAAGATCCGCCGAGGGGTTTCCCCTGCTCGATCTTACCCCGTCCGTATGAAAGAGAATTATCGCGATGCCGCCTGAATCCAAAATATCCTGCAGATTCTGCGTTGTTCTCAACGGCTGAACATAGGCGTCCACTCCCTGATTTACAATAACCTTCACAAGTTCGTCAAAACTGGTTCCGCCGTTTCCGTGCCAGCCTATGGCCTGGCGTACGGCGGAGACAGGGAAATATTTTCCCGCCGCCCAGCCGATAGACATGGACGCGGAAGCCGGCCCGCAGTTTGAAGGAGTTCCGGTGTTAAACTGGGTTCTGTACCAGTTAAAATTGTTAACAGGCAAGTCGGCGTGCATAGTCGGGATGGGGCTTACAAAAATTGAATAGTACTGCTCCCGGCCGCTTTGTTCGCGCACCGTAAGGCCGAAATATCCGCTTTTCTTAAACCTTACCTTGGTTAAAAAATGATCCGATTCGCTTAAATCCAGCACGGTTTCCATGTTCGGATATCTTGCGACTTTGGCGATAGTTCCGTTTACAACGAAGTAATCATCGGGCGAAGAGAGGGTAACAAATTTGGTCGTGCTGTGTTCAACCGTTGAAGCAGGATGAGCGACATCGATGTAAAGATGATTAGAGCGGTAAATAATACCGGCTGCGTCCTTGGCAGTAAGGCGGGCAACATAAGTTTTCGGCGCGGAATATTCGTAGCTGGGATTTTCCCGAAAACTGCGTTTGCCGTCTCCAAGATCCCACTCGTAGGATTTTAAATCGGCCGGAGGATTAATAATGGAAAACTGCACCGTTATTCCGGCGCCGTCTCCGTTTCCGCTGCTTCGGCTTTCATAGGCAACCGCTATGCTTTTTGCGGCCTTTGCGGGAGCCGGAGGCTGTTTTTGCTTCGCTTTCTGCTGTTTATACTGCGGCTCAAGAGCGTTGATATTTTCCAGCGAGGGAATTGTTATAACCGTTCCAACCCTTATGCGGTTCGCGTTGCTTATTTTGTTGTACCAGGCAAGAAAATCGTAGGGAATTCCGTAGGCGTATGCAATTTCAGAAAGAGTCTCCCCGGGCCGTATCGGGTAATCAAAATCCACTGAGCGATCCTGCGCCTGAGAGCCCGCGCCCGTCTCAAGTTCCGCATTGTCAAACGAGGTCAGTTCTACCCAGTCGTCTTCGGAAGAAAGAACAATCTGCGATCTTGAGTATTCGCCGGTTCTGTGGTTTACGGCAACGTCTTTTATTGTGGAAACCAGATTTCCCGGAGGCAGTTCCGGGGAAAAAAGGGCAAAGAAAACCAAAAACAGCGCGCCGCAGACAAAAGAGGCAAAACAGGTAATTTTAATAGCTTTATGAACCTGCGGATTATGCCGGATTATACCCAGCAACTGCAGAAGGGCGTCCAGAAGACCGGAAAAAAGCCTCTTCAATAAGTAGAGAATACCGCTTCCAAGCGCGGAAAAAAAGGCTGATAAATTTGATAAAATCAAAAACATAACACCATTCCGTCTGCCGCCCGTATGTGATAAATACAAGCGCTTTGTGACCTGCTGATTAGAATATAACCCCCCCATAACTCCCCTATTATATAATTATCGTGCTTTTTTGTCCAGTATATAACGGTTTATTAGAAAGAATCATCGTATCCTGAAACAGGCGAGCTGTATGAAGTTCCTCTATCGTCCCTAAAAGGTATAAATTTCACACTCATACCGTTGTAAACATCCCTTCTGCTAAGGGTAATGGAGCCGTCTTCGGCCTCTTCTTTCACTATCTCCATAATGTACTGGCGGTTTGGGGGGCCGAGCGGTAAAACCATGATGCCGCCGGGGTTTAACTGCCTTAAAAGAGGGGGCGGAATGTGGTCTATGGAACAGGTAACGATGATTTTGTCAAAAGGAGCGTATTCTTCCCAGCCGTAATAGCCGTCGCCCAGCTTGCGGTTTATAACAGAATAAGAGGGAAAGCTCTTTTCAAGGTCCCGATAAAGGGCGTCCGTTTCTATAGCGAGGGGTTTAATTATCTCGATTGTGTATACATCCTTTGTTAAATAGGAAAGAATCGCCGACTGATAGCCGGAACCTGTCCCGATTTCCAGAACTTTATCCCCATGCTGGACATTCAGGGTGGAAGTCATCATGGAGACGACATCGGGGTCTGTAATTGTCGCCCCGTAGCCTATGGGAAGCCACGTATTGGCGTATTCCAGCCCCTTGTTCTGGGCGCGTACAAAATGCTCGCGGGGGGTCAAAAGAAAGGCCCGCACGTCTTCCGGCCGCTTCAACTCGGAGGTAAGGACAAGGTTCTGCGCCCATTGCCAGCGTTCTTCCAGAAAGAAAGGGTCGTCGTTGCGGTTTTTGCTCATCCATGCAAGCCAGGCTTCCTTGGTTTCGACAGGCATTGTCTGGGCCAGGCGCGGGCCGTCATATTTTTGGATGCCGGGCAGTGTTACATGGCTAAAACCGGCTTCATCCGCCGTGTTGGCGCGGCCGGCAAAACGCAGGGCGTCTTCCACCATGGAATAAGCGGCCACTTCCTCGAAACTGGCCACTCTCTCGGAATGGGCGGCAACAAGAAGCGGAACAGAAAGCCCGAAAACACTGCCTACCACAATACCCGAAGACACAGCAATCATAATCGGAACCGGCACGGTTTTTTGCAGGAAAGACAGTATTTTTTCGATTAAATTCTTCATTTGTTGATGTATATTAAAACTTTTTGCGGATTTTTGTCAATATGCGGAATTGCCTCAGCTTCCGGTTTCGTAGAAGGAAAGTACGCTAAAAAATAGCGGCGTATACTGAAGAGGATATGACCGCTTCGCCGTAACCGCCGAGAAAGGGCGAAAAGAAGGGCTTGACTTTTCTGTGGATTGTGCGATATTAATAGTATGGCGGTAGCCGAGAAAGCCGTATATGCGAGGTTTGTAAGCCTTTTGGCAAGCAAAGTGCCCGAATACGGCTTTTTTATTGGGTGGCGGACGAACGCAAGTTCGTCATGTCCCGGTCAATTTATAATAGTAAAAAAAGCGCACTTCATCACCTAATGCCTTTTTCAGAATTAGCCTGACGGTATACGGCTTGCCATTTATTTTACACCTATAATCAAAATAACTTATATTTTCTATTCCGGGGGTGTTCTTTTCGTCCGGGACAGTTTCAGAAAAAATTGCATTTTCCAGCATGGTATCAAGAACACGAACTAAAAAAATGTGCTCTCTTTTCCTGAACTTCCGTATTTCCCCTATTCCCTGTGCGGAGACCCTGATTTTCCAGCCTGTATTTTTGTTGGTGTATGGGCTGTGCCTGAAATTCTTGAGGGCAAATTCCTTGTAAAACCGTCTTAATCCGTCTATTGAGAGCAGTTTATCTTCTTCTGTTTCCCAAATCTCAGGAATTTGCGACTCTAATATATCCGCCATTAGAAACAACGTACAGGAATTTTACGAAAGAAACCACACTTGAAAAAGCTCCATTTTAAGGTAAAATAAATCATGGGGACTGAAAAAACACTCCAACAAGGCGACACAGTTTATTTCGTCGGCATTAAGGGAACAGGCGTCTGCGCGCTGGCTGAATTGATGCGCAATGCCGGAATTAAAGTTTCAGGCAGCGACACTACGGAAGTTTTTTACACAGACGCGATTCTTAAAGAGTTGAATATTCCCTATTACGAAAATTTTGACGCGGCGCATATCGGCGCAAATATCGACATGGTGATTCATTCCGCCGCGTACAGCGCCGACTCCAATCCCGAACTTGCGCGGGCGCAGGAACTTAAGCTCCCGGTAGAAAAATACACCGACGCTCTTGGAGACTGGTCGGCAAGGTTTGACTCGACAGGCGTTTGCGGCGTCCACGGTAAAACCACTACAACGGCGATTGCAGGAGTGCTTATGCGCGCCGCCGGTATTCCCGCGCAGATTCTCACCGGAAGCGCGGCTGCCGATTTTGGCGGCAAATCCACCCTCAGCCTTGGGGACAAATACTTTATCGCGGAAACCTGCGAATACCGAAAACATTTTCTGTCTTTTCACCCGGCGCGCATAATACTTACGGCGGTGGAAAGCGATCATCAGGATTTTTTCCCTGATTACGAATCTATCCGCGATGCGTTTGTCGAATACTGCCGTCTGCTTCCGCAAGGCGGTCAGTTGATTTACTGCGCCGATGATTCGGGCGCGAGCGAAGTTGCGCGTATCATCGGAAAAGACGCGCGAAATATAACGCTTGTTCCCTACGGCTTTTCCGCCGAAGGCGATTACCGTGTTGTTTCGTATAACGTAGAAAACGAGAGGGCGGTTTTTTCTTTTGCCGGAATAAAGGGCGATTTTAAAATGAAGATTCCAGGCCGTCACGAGGCGCTGAACACAGCGGCGGCCTTGGCGCTTACAGTGTCGTTGGCAAAGGAGCAGTTCGGCGGTTTAAACAAAGAAAAAAATCTGTCCATAAAAAACGCGCTGGAAAATTTTAAGAGCACAAAACGCCGAAGCGAAATAATCGGCGAAACAGGCGGAATAATTTTTATGGACGATTACGGACATCATCCCACCGCGATAAAAACAACTCTTGCGGGGATTAAAAGTTTTTATCCAATGCGTCGATTAATAGTCAGTTTTATGTCGCACACCTACACGCGCACATCCGCCCTGCTTGAAGAGTTTGCCTCAAGTTTTGACAGCGCGGACATTGTTTTCTTTCACAAGATTTACGCATCCGCTAGGGAAAATTATTCAGGCGGCGTAAACGGCATAACCCTATTTGAAAAAACCACGACGCATTGCTGCGGCAAAAAAATAGAAATCTTTTACACCGAGGAGCCGGACGACGCTTTTGTTCCGCTGTGCAAGACGTTAAAACCCGGCGATATTTTTCTAACTCTGGGAGCAGGGAACAACTGGCCGCTTGGAGAAAAACTTTTCGCTCATTTTAAAAACTGCGGCGCGGGGGCAAATCATGGTTAGTATGACAGGCTACGCCTGGCGCGAAAAAACAGGCGAGGATTTATCGGTCTCTGTGGAAATCAAGGGCTGTAACAGCCGCTTCCTTGAAATTTTCATCAATCTTCCGCCATGGCTTTCCATGCTTGAGGCGAAAATCCGCGCTCAAATCGCGTCCTGTTTCGGCAGGGGAAAGGTGGAAGTCTTTGTCCGCGTGCGCGAGCATAACGCTCCTGTCAGCATCAGCGTAAACACAAACGCGGCAAGGGCCTACCATGAAGCTGTCAAAAAACTTGCGAATGAACTTGGCATAAAAGAAGAATGTTCCCTGTCCGTTTTGCTGGGAATGGAAGGCGTTCTTGATATAGAAAAAAACCACAGCGAGGAACGCTATTGGCAGGAAATAGAGCCTCTCCTTCAGGAAGCGGCGCAGGCCTTCGCCGCCGAGCGCGAAAGAGAAGGAAAGCACACAGGAGAGGATATATTGGCCCAGCTTGGAAAGATCGAAGCGTCTTTGAAAACCGTCGCGTCTTTCGCAGGCTCTATCGAAAACTCAATAAAAGAAAATATCAGAACGCGTTTTGCGGAAGTGCTTGGAAACCAGATTGATGAAAACCGCGTGCTTGCGGAAACCGCTTCTCTTTTGGTAAAGTGCACAATTTCCGAGGAAATCTCGCGGCTTTCTTCGCACTTAAGCGAGTTCAGGGCGGAGACGGAGAGGAATCCGCGGCCGGGGAAAAAACTCGATTTTTTATGCCAGGAAATCAACAGGGAGATAAATACTATTGGTTCAAAAAGCACAGTGATAGAAGCGGCCGGCGAAGTTGTGCAGATGAAGGAGGCTCTTGAAAACATCAGGGAACAGCTAAGAAATGTCGAGTAACAAAGCGGAGGATGAATGAAAAAGGATATTAAAATCGCGATTTCAGGAAAAAGCGGATGCGGAAATACGACGGTCAGTAAAATGATCGCGGATAGTTTCAACCTGCGTTTTATCAATTTTACATTTCGTTCCCTTGCGCAGGAACGCGGACTTGATTTTAAAAAAGTGCTTGAACTTGCGGAGAGCGACGATTCGTGGGACAGGGAAGTTGATACGCGCCAGGTTGCGCTTGCCATGGAAGGCGGCGGCTGTGTTTTAGGTTCGCGCCTTGCGATCTGGATGCTTGGAGACGCTGATTTGAAAGTGTACCTTAAAGCAAGCCCGCTTGTAAGGGCACAGCGTATTGTAAAAAGAGAAGGCGGCAGTCTTGAAGACACAGCCGCCTTTACGGCTGAACGCGACAGTCAGGATCACGGACGCTATCTTCATCTTTACAATATTGATACCGATGATTACGGCTTCGCGGATTTAATTATAGATACCGATGCTATTTCGCCGCAGGAAATTGTCGATACAATAGTTGAAAAAGCAAGAGCGATTAAATGAAGGCGGCTATGCAGCTTCCAAAAACTGCCGCCGGTACGGTCAACAGCGGCAAAACAGCGCCCGCGCCAAATGTCCCTTCTTCAAAAACCGCATCCACGGCGCAAAATATTCAGTCTGCAAAACCTTCCGCGCAAACCGCAAAAACTTCTCCCTCTCCGCCGCCTGTTTTACCGCGCTCGGTTTCTTCTTTGATTTCTTCCTGCGGACTCCCGTCCGATAAACTTTCCGCATCTATTATTTCATTCGCCCGTTTTTTTTCGCTTCCATTAAAACCCGATCTTATGCAGGATATCCGCCGTCAGTCTTTTGCCGAGACGGTTCAATCTAACGCGGTAAAACAGGCGGCGCAAAACGCGCCTGATTCAGAAACCACGGCGAAAACACGCGAGGCGCTTTCGCTGGCCGCCGCCGCCGCCGAAAGCAAGGGAGTGGAACTTCAACCCGGGGGACTCGAATCGTTTGCTCAAGCTGTAGACCCGGATTGGCGCAGGCGGCAGGACGAAGGACGCAGAAAGCACGAACAGCATAACAAGGATGACAGTGATAATGAAGAAGAGAACGCGCCGCAGAAAGCCGCTCCTGTAGACGCTTGCGATCTAAAAAAAATGGCGCTTGAGTCCGCGGAAAAAAACGCGCTTCTTTCCCTGCTGAATAAATTGCCGGGAAAAGACGGACGGCGCTGGATTGTGCTCCCCTTTGATTTCCGCGAAAACGGCAGGGAATTCACCGTGTCGTTCAGAGCACTGCTTGACGGCGGAAAAACTCAAGTTCGCGCCGCCTGTCTTGCTCTGGACATCGCCGAAAGCTCAGTCTCCGAAAATTCCGCTCTTGAGCGCCGCTGGCTTTTTGTGCTGGAAGCGGCGAACGGCCCGGCGGACAGGCTTGCCGTTCACATTCAGCCGGAGCTTCCGCCGGGCAAAAACGCGGCGCTTGTCCGCGAACTGGCCGCTCTTCTGGAAATTAAACCTGAGCGCGTTTCCGTCAATAACAAGGCGGAAAATTTCCCCTGCGAATCGGGCGGCGGCGGTGACCTATTACGCTCAATAAACGAGGCTGTGTAATATGAGAAAAAAGAAGCTGGCATCCGCCATCGGCTATTCGCCGGGCGAGCCCGCGCCCGTGCTTTTGGCGTCGGGCAGGGACAGGGAAGCCGCCCAAATAATCGCCGTCGCTCAGCAGGCCGGAGTTGAGGTTGTAGAAGACGCGGCGCTTGCCTCTCTGCTTGACGCAAGCGCAAAACCAGGCGATTTTATCCCCCCATGGTGCTGGGAAGCCGCGGCAAAGGTACTGGCTTTTGTTGTAAAGGCAGGGAATGGCTCCAAAGACCGGGGTTATTGACAAATTCCGCAAATATTGCAAACATTAAAATAACGTAAAATATGTACAGTGTTGGATATTATGATTTATTTCCGGCGGCTGTCGTATAACGGCTATTACCCCAGCCTTCCAAGCTGGAGACGTGGGTTCGACTCCCATCAGCCGCTTTTTTGTACATATTTTGTGTTGAAAAAAGTCGGGCGCATAGCTCAGCTGGTTAGAGCGCTTGCTTTACACGCAAGATGTCCCTGGTTCGAATCCGGGTGTGCCCAGCATTCAATATATAGGAGGATGTTTATGAACAAAAAAATTATTTGCGCAGGTTTAGTCCTTGTTTCTCTTTTTGTATCTGCATGTCAAAAAAAGAACGCGGACGCGAGCTCGGCGGCTGGCAAACAGGTAACAGTCCGTTTGCTGACTGATTTTTCCGGAATCGATGATAAATCCTTTAATGCTGCCGCTTGGCGGGGTATTCTGGAGTTTTACGGCGATACATTGGAAAATCCGCGGCAGAGGGGAAAAGCTTACGACGGAATTGCCGCCCAAACTATGGATATGTACATCCCCAATCTTAGGCAGGCCACGGATGAGGGATATGATTTGATTATTGCCGCGGGCTTTACCTGGGCAGACCCGCTGGATGAGGTAGCCGCGGACAATCCGCATCAAAAGTATTTGATAGTTGATGTTGACTACCTTAAGTCGCCTAATGTTATGAAAGCGGTTTATGCCGAACATGAAGGTTCTTATCTTGTAGGAGTCGCGGCGGCGCTGAAAGCAATAGAAGACGGTATCAACAATCCCCGTTTTGGTTTTATCGGCGGAGTGCCTGACCCTGTTATTACCAAATTTGAAGTGGGCTATGTGCAGGGCATTCATTCGATAATTCCAGGCGCTCAAATTGTTGATTACTATGTGGGCAGTTGGGAAGATCCCGGGCTTGCTAAAATACAGGCGAAAAACTGGTACGATTCCGGCGTTTACATTATTTATTCTGCGGCGGGAAACAGCGGCAATGGAACTATTGCCCAGGCAAAGGAGTACCGCGCTGCGGGTAGAAATGTTTGGGCTATCGGCGTGGATTCCGATCAATATGAAGAGGGTCTGTACACCAGCACCGATTCCGCTGTGCTTACATCAATGCTCAAACGTGTAGAGAACAGCGTTATTTACGCGCTTAACGCCGTTAAAAACAATACTTTTAGAGGCGAGATAATTACCTTTGATCTAAAAGTTGACGGAGTCGGTTATTCTTCAGCTAACTCCGCTTTGAGCAGGAACATTATTGAACGGCTTGAAACCGTAAAGAGCCAGATTTTAAGCGGGCAGATAACTATCGCATCTTCTCTTGCGGAAGCGCTGCGGCTGCCGGGTTTTCCGCGAAATTTAAGAGCGATTGACTAAGCTTAACAAATTAGAAAACCGCGTTCTTGAAATTTTTACAGGCTCTAACGGCATTGTTTCCGCTGTTGTTGTAGTTCTCGGTTTTCTTACCGCGACTCTGCTGCTTATTGTAATCGGCAGAAATCCGGCTGGTATGTATCAGGCGATAGCGCAGGTACTCAGCGGATTTGATTCGCGGCGCGGCACATGGAATGTGCGCTATGTGGGAGAGTGGTTTGTAAGTTCCATTCCGCTCGTTCTCTGCGGGCTTTCTTTTGGATTTTCCGCACGTTCTGGACTGTTCAATATAGGGGCGGAAGGGCAGTATATAGCTGGGCTTACCGCCGCTCAGATAATCGCCATTTATTTTCCTCGGGTTTTTATTCTTCACCTTGCCGCCGCGATGTTAGGCGCAATGCTCATCGGGGCGGCGTGGGGAGCCGTTGCGGGTTTTTTAAAGGCACGTTACAAGGTTTCTGAAGTTGTGGCTACCATCATGATGAACTACATCGCCCTTTTTCTTCACCGGATTGTTACATTAAGAATAAACGGCAGTAATACTTTCAGAACTCCTGATTTTCCCGAAACAGCGTCTCTCGCAAGCCCATTGTTTGCGTCGTTAACAAACGGCTCAAGGCTTAATAACGGCCTGTGGTTTACCGCCGCCGCTGTTTTGATTTATTGGCTCATAATGGAAAAAACCACGCTGGGATTTTCCCTTCGCGCCTGCGGTTTCAACAGGGACGCCGCCGCGTATGCCGGTATCCGCGTGAATGTCAACATCACAGCCGCCATGGCGATCTCCGGCGCTTTTGCGGGACTCGCAGGCGCTTCGGTTTCATTGGGAGCGTTCAGCTATGGGCGGATTTTGTCGTCGTTTGACAATTACGGTTTTGACGGAATTGCTGTGGCTCTTGGCGGCAACTGTACGGCAATAGGGATCGCGATTATGGGACTGCTTTTTGGAATGTTAAAATCAGCCCAGCCGCTCATGCAGTCGCGCCAGATTCCAAAAGAGATTGCGTCGATTATAATGGGGCTGGTCGTGGTTTTTATTTCATTGAAGGCGGGAGTTCAAATGTTTGTGCAATGGCGCATGAAAGAAAAAATGCGCAAAAGGGAAGAAAGTTAATGGAAAATATTTTATTTTTTGCCGGAATGCTTCCTTCGACTTTTATGATTGTCGCTCCCATTCTGATTGCCGCGACAGGCGGAATGATCTGTGAAAAATCAGGGATAGTGAATATCGCGCTAGAGGGACTTATGTCAATCGGCGCAATGACGGCCGCGATTATTCATGTGCTTTTGGAATCAAAAATCGGTTTTTCAATACCTCTTGCGCTGATTTTGGCCGCTGTTTCCGGCGGACTGTTTTCGCTCATTCACGCTTTCGCTTCCGTCACGCTCAGGGCGGATCAGGTTATTTCCGGCACGGGAATCAATCTTCTTTCAACCGGGTTAACGGTATTTATCTGCCAGCTTGTGTTCCGCATGGATCGCAGTGTAAGTTACCGCATGGGAATGCGTTCCGGTTTTTTTGGAATCTATCCTACGATGTGGATTGCGCTCGCTATTTTGGCGGTTTCGTGGTTTGCGCTGTACAAGCGTCCCTGGGGGCTTCGCCTTCGTGCGGCAGGCGAACATCCGCAGGCATTGGTTTCCGCCGGAGTGAATGTGATTAGGATTCGCTATGCCGCGATTTTGATTTCCGGCATACTCGCGGGTCTTGCAGGCGGTTGTATTGTTCTTACTCAGGATATTCAATTCACCGTAAATACGATTAACGGAAAAGGTTTTATAGCTCTCGCCGCCGTTTCTTTTGGACGCTGGATGCCGCTTGGAATTCTCGGTTCGAGTTTTCTTTTCGGCCTTTCCTCAAGCCTCGCGGTAAATATAATTAATATCAGAAGCCTTCAGTTTCTTCCTTCGGAAGTTTTCAATGTGCTGCCGTATTTAATAACCTTGCTCACGCTGGTAATTTTCAGCGGAAGAGATTACGCCCCCAGAGCCGCAGGCCAGCCTTTTGATAAAACGTGATGTGTGAATTAGAGGGTATTTATTTTTTTACAATTTTGTATTTATAGCTCGGTTGATCATATTTTGAACATCCGCATTTGCGTTTTGCGCCGTTATTGAGGTATTTGGATTCATACTCGGAAATACACGGAAAATTTCATCCGCAAAAGCCTGACCTATATATTCAATATCTTTAAAATCCAAAATAACCTCTCTGAACAATTCAAGCCCGCTGAGAACCCGCCTTGCCTGTGAACGAGAAACTAAATCACTTGAGTTTGCCAAACAAATGGGGACAATCGTTTTATCAAAATCACCGGGCACTTCTGTAGAAAATTTATCAAAAACTTTATTCAATATTTTGTTTTGGAATGTTCTATAGCGTTATTGAAAATCTCCAGAAACCCGTATACCCAGATGTGCAAGATGTTTTTTGGAAGACTTGCGAAATGTTTTTTTTTGTCTTTTTCCCAAACAGCGTCTTCGGACAGAGTCCTGCCATTTCTATAAAGATATTTGAATTGTTTGGACTGCAAAACATACCGTCCGGCTTTTTTTGTTATCTGTTTTTCAGAATGAACCGCCGCCGGACTAACGGAGTATTACTTCCGTTCTGCCGAAACCGCCAAGCTCCAGCCTTGAAAAATAGTAATCCGCTACGGCAGGGTCTTTCTTCAAATAATCGTGAATCCCTTTCTGCAAAATGCCTGAACCCTTGCCATGAATAACAGAAAAAGTTTTAAGCCCTGAAAGAGACGCGGCTTCTATCTGGCGGCGGAGGGTTTCCGTGGCTTCTTCAAGGCGCATTCCAATAACTTTTAACTCAAAAACAGCGCTGCCGGACGAGTCGTACTCCGCTGCCCATGAGACGGACGCGGCTTTTGCGGGAGAAGCGGGAATTAGGTCCGTTTCCGGAAAATTCATTTTCAGCGAGCCTATTTCTACCAGCCATGAATTGCCGCCGCCTGTTTTTTTCCCGGCGCGAATAATAGAACCGCGCTGTTTTGAAGGGCCGGCGAAAACCTCCATGCCGGGGGCAAAGGCGGCGCAGGTGTGAGAAATTTCATCAGTATTCAAAAATTGTTCCCTGATAGCGCGTTCTTCTTCGTCAAGAGCCGCGCTTTCATTTTCAGCGTTATGTGCAAGTTCATTCAGAAATTCTTTGACCTTCAGCGTTTTTTCGCGGTCTACTTCCCCTTCTTTCAGTTCACGGACAAGGTTTTCAAGAGTTTTCCTGCTTTCCCGTAAAAACGACTGGAGTTTGCCAACAGACTCGCGCTTTAATTCCGCTTCCTTCTGGCGAAGCTGCAATTCTTTCAAATCCGCTTTTCGTTTTTCTTCCTTCAGCCTGTTTTGTTCCTGCTCGCTCGTACGCGCAAGCCCGGCAAGTTCTCTCTGTTTTTCTTCAAGGCCCCTGATCATTGCGGAAATGTCCGACTTTTCTTCGTCAATGTATTTTCTCGCCCTGTCAACAATTTCCGCATCAAGGCCGTTAGCCGCTGCAATATCAAGCGCCCTGCTTTCGCCGGGAAGCCCGTTGATTATTTTATAGGTGGGCGAAAGCGTGCACGCGTCGAATTCTACAGACGCGTTTTCCACGCACGGCCTTGTATAACCGTAATGTTTCAGAATACCGTGGTGCGTTGTAATAATCATTCGCGATTTTTTATCAATCAGAAAATCAAGTATTGCCATCGCGATTGCGCCGCCTTCTTCCGGGTCTGTGCCGGAACCGAGTTCATCAAGGAGAACGAGCGAGCTTTCCGCCGCGTGGGCGGTAATGGCTGAAATATTTGTGATGTGAGCTGAAAATGTTGAAAGAGACTGATTGATGGACTGTTCATCGCCGATGTCGGCGTATATTCCGTCAAAGACGGGCAGGGCGCTTCCTTCATCAAGCGGCAGGGCAAGCCCCGATTGATTCATCATGGCAAGGAGGCCGAGGGTTTTCAGAGCGACGGTTTTTCCGCCGGTGTTTGGGCCTGTAATAATCAGGGTACGGATGCCGCCGTTCATTTCAATATTTATGGGAACCGCTCTTTTTAACATTGGGTGGCGCGCCTGTTTTAAAATCAGGCTTTGACCGTCCGCGTTTTTTGCGAAAATGCCCTTTGCCGCCGCTGAATATGAAGCTTTCGCCCTTATACATTCAAGTTCTATAATTGTTAGGTGAAACTTTTTCAGGCTCTCATGGTACTCGGATATTTTTCCCGTCAACTCGCGCAGTATTTTTTGAATTTCAGCGTCTAAATTTCTCTTTTCTACGATAATTTCATTGTTTTTTTCAACTACGTCAATAGGCTCCACAAAAATTGTCTGACCGCTGGAAGAAACTTCATGCACAATTCCGCGGATTCTTCCGCGAAAGTTTGCCTTTACCGCCAGAACCGCCCTTCCGTCCCTCTGCGAAGGAAGCGGCGATTGCAGCATCCGCTTGTATTCATCATCTGAGGCATAGCTCAAGACTGCGTTTTTAAGTTCTTTTTCCAGGCTGCCAATTCTCTTTTTTATTGCACATAACACAGGAATGTCGCGGAGATTGCCTTCCCTGTCGATTATTTTGAAAATTTCCGCCGCCACGGGGCCGCAGCCGGGGAAACATTCGTTTTCCAGCATGGCAAATAACGTTCGTCTTTCTCCTGTTTCCTGATCGCGGCTGCCGCGCTCTTTTATAACCCAGTTTCTCAATTCTTCGCCGCGTTCTATAAAAAGAGCGATTGCGAGAACTTCGTCCAAATCCAAAACAGCGCCCTGTGTTTCAATTTTTGGAAAGAGGAAGCCGATTGAAGGAAGCCATGAACGCGGTTCGTCATTGGAGGATTTTATAAGCGAATAAATTGCGCTCACTCTTTTTTTTATTTCTTCCGCTCCCTCGTCATAAACAGGCTGCGAATTCTTTATAACGGCGGCGGCTTCTTCGCTTACTGAGTGCGATGCGGCATTTTCCATTATCCGGGGGTATTCAAGCAGAGCTTGAGTTTTTTCCGCCAGAGTTTTTTTGTCAATCGTCATTGTATTTACCTTCAAGGTCGTCCATTATGCGCAGGAAACTTTCGTAACGGTCTTCGTGAATAATTCCGGCGGTGACAGCTTCCAATATTTTACATCCCGGTTCGGCTTTGTGGGAACAGGAAAGGCCGTAGCTGCATTTTCCCGCCAGCGGGGAAAATTCCCGGAAGAAAAAAATCAAATCTTCCGGTTTTATTCCGTCCGGGATAAAGCGGCGTACTCCGGGAGTGTCAATCAGCCTTGTTCCGTCTGAAAGTTCAAACATAAACGACATTGTTGTAGTGTGAACGCCTCTGTCGTATTTTTCATTTAGATAACCTTCTTTTATATTCAGCCCCGGTTGCAGTGCGTTGATGATGCTGGATTTTCCAACTCCCGACTGTCCGGTGAGAACGCAAATCTTTCCCGTAATGCTTGCGCGAAGCCCGTCAAGGCCTTCGCCTGTTTTTGCTGAAACGCGCAGTACCCTGTAGCCGATGCGGCTGTATTCCTCAAGGCGTTCGTCAATATCAACATCGTTGTATTCAAGGTCTGATTTGTTGCAGATAACGAGAGCGTCAATTCCGGCAATGTCCGCCTGCAAAAGTACGCGGTCCAAAAAGCGGGGTCTGAAAGGCGGAGACATGGGAGTGCAAAGGCAGAGAACGAGATCGACATTCGCCGCCAGAAGCTGGCTTGAAGAACCCTTTTGATTGAAACGGCTGAAAAAATTGCGCCTTTTTTCCACGGAAAGGATCAGGGCGCATAAAGCGTTTTTCTGGCGTTCAAGAACAACCCAGTCCCCTGGCGCGAGGGGGTTGTAAAAATTTTCGCAGCCCTTTAAAACTTTTCCTTTTATCCGACATTCAAGCTCCTCATGCCCTCCTCCGGTTTCAATGCGTACCGTCATAATACTGCGCGAGGTGCGGATAACAAGTCCTTTTAAAATTTCCGTGTTGTTACTCATAATTCATCTAATAAACTTAAATTAAAGCCAATTGTACGCGCCAGGTTTTGCCAGAAAAGACCTGCGCCGTCCGCTCCTGTGAGCAAAAGCCGGCGGCTAGGCGCGGAATCTTTTTCGGCGCGCAGTCCCCCGTTATTTTCATCCAGCAGATATTCAATGCGCTTTGTAATTCCCTCAAGCGAATCAAAAACTTCGATGCCGGGAGCGGCTTCGCACCTGAATTCCTCAAGCAGAAACAAAAAGTGTGTGCAGCCAAGCACAATTGTTTTTACACCGGCGGCGCGAAATTTATCGATATATTTTTTAACAATTTCGTTCTTTTCATTTTGCTCCGCTTTGTCAAAATGCCTCTCGACAAATTCCACCAACTCCGGCGCGGCTATTCCGTAAATTTCGCAGGTCTCGTCAACAAGGCGCAGATCGCGTATTTCTTCAATAGTCCGCGCTGTTCCCAGGACACCGATTTTTCCGTTATTGCAGGCGTTTGCCGCCGGTTTTAACGCAGGCACTGTTCCTACAAACGGGACTTGCGGGAAATTCCGCCGCAGAGAAACAAGAGCCGCAATAGTCGCGGTATTGCACGCCAAAACGACAATTTTCGGATTCACGGTTTTTAAAAGTTTTTCTGTCAGCGCGGTCAGAATGGACGACAGCTCTTCCTTGCCGCGCGGCCCATAAGGGAAGTTTATTCTGTCCGCAAGATAACAAACAGCTTCCCTGGGATTTTTTTTCAGAAAATCCACGCAATAGGGTATTCCGCCGAGTCCAGAATCAATAAAAAGTACAGGCTTGTTATTCATAATTTACTTGAACAGATTGTCAAACGCGGCTCTTGAGCTTTCAGCTTTTTCCAGCTCTTTTTTTTGCCCGGCGCTTTGGGCGCGAAATTTTTCATTCAGGGAAAACCAGTCGCAAAAATTGGCCCGTTCCCTGTCCTGCTGCCCTTCCGCGCCTGCCTCGCGGCAGTTGCCCTGTGCGCCGGGAAGAAAAAACAGGCAATTTTTGCAGGCACGCAGGTCTTTGCCGCAGGTTTGACAGCGATGAGAACGGCCGATTGGTTCGGCGTCGGTAATTGGCGATCCGCAGTACCAGCACATTCTGTCATTTTACCCGTTGCGAGGCTGGTTGTAAAGATGAAAGTATGTTAAGATAGAAACGATGTTTACCATTAACCCATGCGCCGCAGGATGCGGAAGGCCGGCAATTACAGGATATAATTTGTGTTTCATACATCAGGCGAACCCTGAGCAGGAATATGTCCGTATTTGTTCATATATCGAAAATAATATGTCAATAAAAGACATGACCGTATCGGGGATGCGCTTTGAGAATACGAATTTTTCGGAGCACCATTTTTACGGCTGCAATTTTAAGGACACCTCGTTTTTTCACTGTAATTTTTCCGGCGTTAAAATCAGGATGAGCTTTTTTGATTTTGCCGGTTTTATAAATTGTGATTTTACAAGATCGGATATTCAGTTCTTGTCATTCGCGGGAGCCAGTTTTCACAGCTGTAGTTTCGCGGGTTCGGAGCTTGTGCATGTCAATTTTGAAGGAGCGTCAATTTATGATACTTCATTTAACAATTCCAATTTGTACAATTCAAGGTTTATCGGCGCCGATTTGCTGAAATCCTCTTTTGTAAACTGTAATTTAAAGCGGGTGTACTATGCCAGCGCAAAACTGGAGGATGTTTTGTTTAAATCATCCAACACGGCGGAAGCTATTTTTGAAATGGAAGACAGATGAAGCTTTTTTTTCAATACTGTTCATACGGTTTTAGCAACTCTTACATTCTGGGAGAAGATAATTCAAACGGAAAAGGCGCCGCGATTATTGTTGATCCCGGAAACATGGAAAATTTTACGCTTGAAACAATTGAAAGCAACGACTTTGATCTGAAAGCCGTGCTGGTAACCCACGATCATTTAAGCCATGTGCGCGGCCTTCGTACATTAAAACGTATCTACAATGCCGAAGTGTTTGCTGTTAACCAATTCATCATGGAGCATAAAACAAATATGATTAAAGACGGCGACAGATTCAATATCGCCGGTTTTTCGGTAGAAGTTATTTCAATACCGGGACATTCGTCCGATTCTGTCGTTTATCGTATCGGCACGCTGCTTTTTACCGGCGATGTAATTACGGCGGGCCTTGTCGGCAGTACTGCCAGCGCCTACGGAGCCGCCACGCAGATGAACAGACTGCGCAGCCGCCTTCTTCCGCTTCCCGGCGATTATGTCGTACTGCCCGGACACGGACCTCCCTCAACGCTTGAGGCTGAACGCCGTTTTAATGCGGACATCTTCCGCTACGACCAAAATCGCAACAGAAGACCCGCATTAAAAGTTGATCTCTAACTTTTGTTACTTTCTAAACCTCGGCGATTCAAGCGAAGAGTCGCCCCTCAGTATGCCGAACCAGAGTTCGGTTGCTGTTCTTTCGCGTAACACCCTGTAGAATGCCGCGATGTCATTTATATTTTCGCCGTTTATCGAAGTAATTCTGTCGCCCTGTCTTAGTCCCATAATATCAGCCGGACTTCCTGAGATAACCTGCGCTACAAAAAGCCCCCTTGCGTTGCTGTTAAGCTGGAAATTCTGCCTGATTTCATCCGTTAGGGGAACAACTGTAACGCCCGGCCAGAGTTTTCTGTTATCCGCCGCCGCCTGTTCCGTGCGCGCTTCGATGCGGACCTGTATGTCTCTGGGCTGTCTGTCCCTTATGACGGTGAACGTGGCTCTATCGCCCGGTTTTAAATCGCCGACAACCATTTGAAGCGGGTTGACGCCGCGCATTTCCCTGCCGTTCACGTGGGTAATAAAGTCGCCGGGTCTTATGCCCCCGTTGTCGGCGGGAGAGCCGATGAAAACCTGGGAAGCCAAAGCGCCGCGCCTGTTTTCAAGGCCGAGGCCTACAATCATTTCCCTGTTGGGTTCCATAAGTGAAACGCCGAGCCAGCCGTAGCTTGTAGTTCCTGTTTCGATAAACTCGTCTATTGAGCGTTTTGTATTGTTAATTGGAATGGCAAAGCCAAGCCCCACGTTGCCGCCGCCAGAGATGTTACTCGCAATCCATGTGTTAATGCCGACAACTTCCCCTCTTATGTTTACAAGAGGGCCGCCTGAGTTTCCCTGATTGATAGGGGCGTCTGTCTGAATAAAATCATTTATGTTGCCGCCCGGTCCTCCTGTGCGGCCAACCGCGCTTACTATTCCCAAAGTTACCGAAAATGAAAATTGTTCTCCAAGCGGGTTTCCTATGGCTATTGCCCAGTCTCCAACCGCCACTCTATCGGAATCTCCAAGAACTGCGAGCGGATAATAATCGTTGGTTCTAAAGGAAACCATTGCCAAATCTTTGCGCTCGTCCTTGCCGACCAGTTCCGCCGGATATTCCTTGCCGTCTTTTGTGGCAACCTTGATTTCTGTCGCTTCTTCTACAACATGGTTGTTTGTAAGAGCGTAATAAATGTTATCCCTGCGCCGCACAATGATTCCCGAACCAAGTCCCTGAGAACGGTATTCGCGTTCCTGGTTGTTAGGCCCCCTATCGCGCGGCCCGAAGAAAAATTCCCAGGGAATTCCGTTGAAATTTGGGCCCTGCTGCCGCCTGACGGAAATAGTCTTTAATTCTACAACCGACGGCAGCAACTTTTCCGATACCGAGTGGAAGACGGTCTGCAATTCTTCCGCTGTGGCAAGCGCGTCCTCGGGAATTACCACCGGGGCTTCCTGTGCCCGCGCTTTTGGCGTGGAGCAGGAAAATGATAAAAAAGCCAAAGAAAAACCGAAAATTGCCCCGATAAGAACCAAATTGAAGATGAACAGGTTTTTCGAAGACAGCTTTTGAATTATATTCATAATAACTCCTATATAAATTTAAAATTTATGATGCTTATATCATATCAAATTTATTAACTTCATGAATAGTTACAAATTTAAGCTTTGCTCAAGGGGGTCTGTGAGAATTTCCGTTTTGCCGTTAAAAATGGCGACAGTGTGCTCCCAATGGGCCGATGTCTTTTCATCGGCGGTTACAACCGTCCAGCCGTCATCAAGAACCTCTACGTCCGCCGTTCCCATATTGATCATCGGCTCAATCGCGATAACCATGCCGTTGTTCATCTTTGGGTTTGCCCCGTGCGGGGTATTCGGTACGTGCGGGTCTTCGTGCAGAGCCATCCCCACGCCGTGCCCGCAGTATTCTTTTACAATTCCATAACCGTTGGTTTTTGCGAGCCCTTCCACGGCGCGCGCTATCTGAAGGAGTCTGTCTCCCGCTTTAGCCGCTTCAATCCCACGGTACAGACATTCCCTGGTTACGGCGTTCAGTTTCTTCACTTCATCGCTGACCCGCCCCGCTTCAATGCTGACGGCCTGATCGCTTACAAAGCCGTCGAGTTCTATGCCGCAGTCAAGAGAAACCAAATCCCCCTCTTTTATCCGCCTCTTTGAAGGAATGCCGTGAATAACTTCTTCGTTGATCGAAATGCAAATTGCGGCAGGGTAGGGATTTATTTCTTTTTTTATGCAGTAGCCGAGGAATACAGGCTTTCCGCCCGCTTTTTTTATCCAGTTCTGCACCCACTGATCTATTTCAATGGTTTGAACTCCCGGCTTTACAAGGGGGATAAGTTCGCGGTACATGGCGGATAA
>JGI24698J34947_10000156_pt1 | contig 26152 bp, 21 predicted proteins | sample TergutMp193P3_FD_34947 | JGI IMG/M metagenome (IMG submission 34947) | reverse complement strand
CTCATCAGCGCGTCGTTAAACGACATTCCCATCATAGTCATTCCGATTACGAAACCGCCTATTATATCTATGAGCGTTATTAAAATTCCGGCTACCGCGTCGCCTTTTACGAACTTTGACGCGCCGTCCATAGCGCCGTAAAAATCCGCCTCGCGGGATATTTCGATACGGCGTTTTTTGGCGTCTTCTTCGTTAATTATTCCGGCGTTCAAATCCGCGTCGATAGCCATTTGTTTTCCGGGCATAGCGTCCAAAGTAAAACGCGCGGCGACTTCGGCTATTCTTCCCGCGCCTTTCGTAATAACTAAAAAGTTCACCAAAACTATGATAATGAATATTATGACACCGACGACGACGTTTCCGCCGGTAACGAAATTTCCGAACGTATCTATTATGCGTCCGGCGTTGGCGTCCCGCAATATAAGCCGCGTAGTCGCCACGCTTAACGAAAGGCGAAACATCGTAACGGCGAGAAGAAGCGACGGAAACACGGAAAAATCGAGCGGACGTTTGTTATACATCGAAATAAGAAGTATCATAAGCGCCAAAGCGAAACTTACAGCCAAAAAGAAATCCATAAAGTAAGTCGGAAGCGGTATTACCATTAAAACGATGACGAAAACCACCGCGGCGACGATTATAAATTCGCGCTGTTTCGCAAACGACTCCACAATTTTATTTTTTTGCAGTTTACTTCCGATACCCGAAAAATTCATTATTCCTCCGTTTATTCGTCAAAAATATAATTTTCGCCGAAATTTGCCTGCGCTTTTTTGAAAATTTCGTTCAAAATGAGTTTATATTCCGCGTCCTGTTTCTCGCCGATTTTGCCGTCGAGGCAGGAAAGCGGAATGTCGTTTAAAAAACGGCAATGTTTTACTTCCACCGCGCGGTTGCGCACCTGCTTAAATCGCGGAAAAGACAAAAAAAGCCGCGCTTTCGCCCGCGTCATCGAAACGTAAAAAAGCCGTCTTTCTTCTTCNAACTTTCCTTCTTCAAGCGATTTTTTGCTCGGAACNATNCCGTCTTCCAAAATAGGAATGAACACGACGGGAAATTCNAGACCNTTCGATTTGTGCATAGTCATAAAAACGACGGATTTTCGAGTAAAATCGGAATTTTTTTCGCCCCAGTTCAAAGAAATATTTTGCAAAAACGTTCCCAAATTCGCAAATTTTTCATTGTTCGCCTCGTAATTTTCAAGCATTCCAAAAATTTCTTCAACGCTTTCAAGGCGGCTTTCAAGTTTTTTCTCGTCTTCTTCGGTTTTTTTCAGTATTTCCGCGTATTTCAATTCTTCGAGCATTTCCCTTAAAACCTTGCTCGGCAGTTGTGTTCCCGAAAATTTTGCGCCGTATCTTTTAACGAAATTAACGAAGTTTCGCAGATTTTCCAACTGCGCCGCGCTTATTTTCCCCGCAAGATTTTCGCAATCCTCAAAACTTTCCCAAAGCGATATTTTTTTTAGTCCAGCCCATTCTTCGACGGCGGCGACGGTCGACGCGCTAATGCCTTTGTTGGGTACCTGAATTATCCGATGCAAACTCAATTCGTCGAATCTGTTCGCGAAAAAATTCAAATACGCAAAAATATCTTTGACCTCGCGCCTGTCGTAAAAACTCATTCCGCCGTGAATTATGTATGGAATGCCCTTTTTGCGAAATTCGTCTTCAAAACGCCGCATAAGCAGATTGGTGCGAAAAAGCAGGGCTACCTCGTTGTAGTCGTATTTTTCTTCTTCGACGAAACTTTTGATTTTTTTAACGACGAAATTAACTTCGTCCTCTTCGTCGTGTCCTTTGTATGTGCAAATCGGCTCTCCTTTTCCGACGACCGAAACGATATCTTTTACTTTTCTATGGACATTGTGGGAAACTACGGCGTTTGCTCCGTCGACTATTTGCTGCGAAGAGCGATAGTTTCTGTTCAAAATCACCGTTTTCGCGTTCAAAGTTATTGCGAAATTCAGGATATTTTTAATTTCCGCGCCGCGCCACGAATAAATACTTTGGTCGTCGTCGCCTACTACCATTAAATTATTGTGCGGCTCGCTTATCATTCGCACCAATTTTAACTGTACCGAGTTTGTGTCCTGAAATTCGTCCACCGAAATAAATTTATATTTTGAACGAAATTCCTGCAAAACGTCGTTTTTTTGCGAAAATAATTTTAACGGAAGCAAAAGCAGGTCGTCGAAGTCGACGGATTTGCGCTTGTTCAGGATTTTGCAGTATTGTTCGTAAACCTTGCCCAGCGTTCTTTTTTCGGGGTCGTTTTTCATATCTTCGGGGAAAATTGCGGCGTTTTTTGCTATCGAAATTTCGTAAAGCAAATCTTCGGGCGGAATCTGCGCGATTTTTTTCGTTCCCAAATCACGAACGGTCGTTTTTATCGTGGAAATCTGGTCGTTTTCCGAAAGAATCGTAAAATTTTCGTGCAAATTAAGGAAACGCCCGTAATTTCGCAGGATTTTTACGCCAAGCGAGTGGAAAGTGCCGATTGTCATACGGCTTGCGGCGTCTTCGCCGACCGCGTCGCCTATTCGCTCTTTCATTTCCTTTGCGGCTTTGTTTGTGAAAGTTAGCGCCATAATTTCTTCGGGTTTTGCTATCTTTTCTTTTATAAGCCGCTCGGTTCTCAAAGTCAAAACCCGCGTTTTTCCCGAACCCGCGCCCGCCAAAATCAACAATGCGCCGTTTGTATGATTTACCGCCTCAATTTGCCGCTCGTCAAGATTTATTTTTGCCATTTTTTACTTTCTATTATTAAATTAGAAAGGTAAAATAATTTATTTACCGCGCTTAATGTTTATAAAATTATTGAAATAATTCGGAAATCCGATTTTTGTCCAATTCGACGGAAAATATACCACCCTTTAAATTATACCACTTTTTCAAAAAAAATTGCTTTTTTGTTTTGCTTTTTAGTATATTTATAGTGGTATAATTTAAAGGGTGGTTTAATTTTCCTGTTTTACTTATTTATTAAGGAGGAAATTTTAATGAAAAAATGTTGTTTTATTTTGTTGTTATGTTTTATCGTTAATATTTTGGCGGATGTAGACCCCACTTTTACCGCGCCGACGGAAGCGGGAAGCGCGTTAATTCTTTACAATGCAATGGGCTATAACGGTTATGAATTTTCGCAAGGCGCTATGGAAACGTTTAGGGCGGCGCTTGCGCAAAATATAAACTTAATAAATGACCCAATGGCAAATAAAAATCTGACAATTCCGACGATAAATCCGCCGTTAACGCACGTAAATATTCTAAATTGCACGTCAAGCGGCGGTATTGATGCCGACTTAAAAACAAAATTCAGCGTAAATAGTACACAAATCGACGGATTTCCGCACGACAGAGCATTATTCGATTCCTTATATAACGCGGGAAATCCGCTTGCGTACTGGTCGCAGGTTTATGATTTGAGATTTGTAAACAACTACGGACTTAACGCATCCGTAATCTCGACTAGTAATACCAATAAAAGCGATATTTCCTATTTTAGAGAACATCTAAAAACAGGCGGAACGTTATACATACAAGCCGAATACAGCGTATTTGAGGGAAGAAACAACAGTATCGCTACGGTTATAAAAACATTTACATTAGATAAAGATTATAACCCCGTAAATATACTTGGAGGCGGCGATTTGACCTCGTTTAATTTTAGCAACGACTTTGAAAATTTTGCAAAAGATTTTAATGATTTAAATCTTTTGGCGCAACAATATCCTATGCTTTGGAAAATGGCCGGCGGAATTCCGACAAACCAAATAAAAAACGGTATTTCTCTCATAACAAGCGGCAATTATACTATTATGGCAATATGGGCGCCAAATAGAGGACTTGACCCCGAAATAGGAAACGGAAGGTTTATCGTCGGTTGGGATATAAACGCGTGGGGCGATTATAAAGAAGGAATAATTTCTACCGCAACTTTTGCCATTATACAAAACTTATACGACCTTATGACAGGTTCAAAACAATACGGTATTTTCAAAACTTTTGACCCGCCCGAAATAGAATTGGGAGTTGAAGGTTCGTTTTACATAACAATAAAAAACAACGCGACTTATTCCGTTCCGATGATAACCGTTATAGATACAATTAGTCCTTGTTTGCAGTATATAAGAAGCGATACGCAGACAATTAGCGAAAATAATTTAAGCGGCGGCGCAAAAGAGTTAAAGTGGGAATTTAGCATTGGCGGCAGAAGCGAGAAAAAAATTAAAATCGATTACAGAGTATTAAAATCGCCGCCGTGTAATTAAAATTAAACGAGGAGGAAAATATGAGAAAGTTTTTATTTTTATTTTTGTTTTTAATTGGAATGTTTGCGCTTCCTGTAACGGCTGGCGATATTAATGTTACTTCGCTAACGGTTACTCCTGAACTTATAACCGCATCTGGTACTACGGTAACCATAAACGTTTCGTTTCAAGTCAATACAACTAAACAGTGGGGACTTGCTACTGATGAAAAATATTTTTGGGTCGTATCGCTTTCAAAAGATTCCGTTTGGGGAAGCGACGGAAGTCAGGGAATCAATATGGGAGGCGGTTCCGAACCGATTGCTTTTAACGCGGCGACGTCCGTACAATTTTCAGGAACAGATATAATAAACGGACAATACAATCATAGTTTTACAAAAACGCTTACATTTAAAGCGCCTGATAACTCAAGTTGGGGAAACGGTAGCGAATGGTATGTTCTCATAAAATTCGGCGGAAATGTAGGTTCAGAAGGAAACACTAACCCAAATACTTGGAAACTAACAAAAATTACAGGAAAAAAACTTACGGTAGCGACAAATAAGTTTTTTATTTTCAACACCGCTTGGGCAGGGGATAAATCTTCTCGCGCAGAATTGATAATAGTAGAAGCCGAACCGCCCAAACAGCCGACATCTCCCGACGTGTGGCTAACAAAATGCAAATACGAACCCGCAAATAAAATACAAAAATTCGGCGAAAAACAAAGCGTAGAAATAAAAGCGCTCGACTTTGCAGGCGGCGATATACTTTATTATTTTATATCCAAAGAACTCATCGCAGAAGGCGACAGTTTAACAATTAAAAATCAGGGAAAAAGCGCGAAAGAAAACGTATCCGAAGAAATTAAAGACGCAGATATTGTATATGTCGGCGCGTATGTTACCGGCGGCGAAAAAGAACCATCCGTCGGCGTTTGGAAATTTGTTCGCGATACGCTTAAAGCGCCGACCGTTAATAATTACGCGAAAAAATTCTCTCATCAAACAACAATTACACTAAATTCTAACAATGAAACAAGCGATTTGTGCGATTTTGAAATTCGCTACACCACCGACGGAAGCGACCCGCTGACAAGCGCCACCGCTAAAACTTATAACAACGGAATACAAATAGATAAATCGACAACGCTTAAAATTGTGGCGGTCGCGTATAATCGGATTCATTCGCCCGAAAGCGTTTACGAATATATTTTGGCAACCGACGGAAACGGCGCGTATTTTGACACAAAAGGCAAAGGCGGAGTTGATAAAGTTGTGATAAACACCACAATTCCCGTAAAAGATCTTCCCGAAAGCGCGCAATTAACGTCGCCTTTTAAAAATACCGACAAAAAAACTATTTCCAAAAGCGAAATGCGAATCGAAAACGACGAAACTATTATTATTGAGAAAAAAGGAAAAGACGAATGGATATTTCCGCCTGAAAATCCCGCGCAAACCAATTTTGAAACGAGTATTTTAGCGCAACTTTTCGGCGACGAATACGGCGACGACGGCGACGGTAAAAATTTCGGAAAAGTAACGATTAGCGACGAAATTGCGCCAGTTCCGATTTTTACGGCGCGTTATGTTTCGGGAAAAATCGACAAAGACGCTTACGACAAAACAGGCGAAATTAAAACGGATTACGATACTTTAACCGTAACGTTCAGCGAATCGACTCGCATTATTCCATATAACGGAGATAATATATTGGCGTTTTCTTCAAATAAAATTCGATATGGAATACGGCTTATTGAAGTGTTGGAAAACAATAACGTTAATTTGAAATTTAAGGTAGAATTGATTGACGAAAAGGTCTCCCCCGCCGCCGACGATACGCTGTACGTGTTTGAGGACAAGATTAAGGAAAATAAAAACGTCGGAGTAACGCAAGAAAACGAGACGAGCGTTCCGCTTACGGCGATAACCAGCGCCAATTATTTGACGATAATAAAGACGGTAACGCCTGTCGTCGCGGGAGGAAGCGACCCGACAATATTAGTAGATTTCATAAAGAAATCTATTAGTCCGACAGACCGTGAAAACTTGAACATCGGCGTAAAAATTATTGACGCGACTGGAAACATAGTCGCCGAATTGGACGGATTTAAGAATAACGGCAATATTTCAGCGGAGATTGCCGAAAACGCGCTTCAAATACGTATAAGATGGAACGGTAAAAATCGCTCCGGCAGAAGCGTGGGAGCGGGCGCGTATCTTGCGGTTCTTTCGATTACCGGTCCCGACGGCGGCGCGCCAGAAACCGTTTTCAAAACGATAGGCGTGGGAACTAAAAGATAAGTTTTTATACAAAAAAATCGGAAAGTAAATTTTGCTTTCCGATTTTTTTTATGAAAATTTAACAAGTATTCTTATTATTCGTTTTTTTATAAGTGAAATATAGTATTTTCCCCGCGTATTCTTTGTATTTTTTAGTTGAAAGGCGCTTAATGTCGGAACAAATACTACAAAAAGTCGCAGATAACGTGCGAATTTTATCGCTTTCGATGGTCGAAAAAGCAAAATCCGGACATCCCGGCGGCGCAATGGGCGGCGCGGATTTTATTTCGGTGCTATATTCGGAATTTCTTAACTTTGACCCAGACGATCCCGAATGGATTTTTAGAGACAGATTTTTTCTTGACCCGGGGCATATGTCGCCAATGCTTTATGCCGTTTTACATTTATGCGAAAAATATTCCATAGAGGAAATAAAAAATTTTCGTCAATGGGAAAGTCCGACGCACGGGCATCCCGAACTTAACATAGAACGCGGAATAGAAAATACTTCCGGACCGCTTGGACTTGGCGCGGGTATGGGCGTAGGAAGCGCTATCGCCGAAAGATTTTACGCGCACAGATTCGGCGAATGGACTGCGCACAAAACGTTCGTTTTTCTTTCGGACGGCGGAATGCAGGAAGAAATTGCGTTTGGCGTCGGCAGAATTTCGGGACTTTTGGGACTGTCGAATTTGATAATGTTTTTCGATTCAAACGATATACAACTTTCGCATTCCACACATAAAACGACAAGCGAAAATACGCCGCAAAAATACGAAAGTTGGGGCTGGCGAGTAGAAACGATAAACGGAAACAACATAAACGAAATAAGAGCGTCGCTTAAAAGAGCGGTCGCGGAAAAGAACAAACCCACGCTTATTATCGGCAAAACGATTATGGGCAAAGGCGCGCTTGCGCCCGACGGAACTTCGTTCGAGAGACAACTTTCAACGCACGGACAACCGCTTTCCGCGGCGGGCGTCGATATTGCCAAAACCGTAAAAAATTTGGGCGGAAATCCCGACGAACCGTTTGCGGTTTTTCCCGAAGTACGCGATTTTTTTGCAAAAGTTTTGGAAAATAAAAGAAAAATAGCAAAAGAAAAAAAAGAAATAGAAGCGAAATGGACAAAAGAAAACGCCGAACTTTCGGCAAAATTGAAAAAAATGTTTTCGCCCGTGCCGCAGAATATTGATTTTTCAAAAATAATAGCGCCCGCAAATTCGGCTACAAGAAACGCGGGGGGAGCGGTTTTGTCGTATTTCGCGCAAAATATAGACAATATGGTGGTATCGTCGGCGGATTTGTCAAACAGCGACCAAACTGGCAAATTTTTAGAAAAAAGTAAAGAGTTTTCGTATCACGATTTTTCGGGCGGCTTTTTACAAGCGGGCGTCGCCGAACTCACGATGGCGAGCATAATGAACGGAATGTGCCTTCACGGCGGAATAATTCCCGTTTGCGCGACGTTTTTCGTGTTTTCGGATTATATGAAACCCGCGATTCGCATAGCGTCTTTGCAAAAATTGCCCGTAAAATACATTTTTACGCACGACTCGTTTAGAGTCGGAGAAGACGGTCCGACGCATCAGCCGATTGAACAGGAAATTCAACTTCGCCTTTTGGAAAGAATAAAAAATTCCGACAATTTTCCGTCGCTTTTGGTTTTGCGACCCGCAGACGGAGCCGAAGCGATAGAATCGTGGAAAATTGCTTATGAAAATATAAAATCGCCGACAGCGTTAATTTTTACGCGACAAAATGTTCCCGATTTGCCCGCAAAAAACGGCGAAAACGGCGACCGCAGAGAAGAAGCGAAAGAAACGATAAAAGGCGCGTATATTGTCTATAAAGAAAAATCGCAAAAAATTGACGTAATTTTGCTTGGAAACGGCTCGGAAGTCGGCTTGCTTTACGAGGTCGCCAAAGAATTGGAGAAAGAAAATTTGTCCGTTCGCGTAGTTTCGGTTCCTTGCGAAGGACTTTTCAGAATGCAAAGCGCAAAGTATCAAAACGAAATTTTGCCGAAATTTGGAACCGCGATTTTCGGACTTACGGCGGGGCTTCCCGATTCGCTTTTGTTGCTCGTCGGAATACTTGGAAAAGTTATCGGAAGAGAAGAATTTGGCGCGTCGGCTCCCGCGAATGTTCTTGATGAAAAGTTTGGTTTTACGGTTTCGGCGGTAAAAGAAAAAGTGAAAATTTATCTTGAAGAATACAAGAAAAATCTCGCTTTAATTAAATAATTTTGGCTAAAAATCGGATATGAAACTTCCGGAAATTCTTGTTAAATTAAAAGAGCATAAAATAGCGTTTGTCGGCGGAATAATTTTATGCGTTCTTTACGTCGTAATGCTTTTTGCCGAATTTATTGCGCCGTATCATTACGACAGCGAAGTCCGAAATCATTCGTATATGCCGCCGACGGAATTTCATTGGTTTGACGAAAGCGGCAAGTTTCATTTAATCCCGATATTTTACGAAAAAAGTTTTGAATTTGACCAATATTTTCGCCGAATTTACGTCGAAGATAAGTCAAAATATTATACGTTGCAATTCTTTGCGAAAGGCGAAAAATTAAAATTGCTCGGCTTAATTCCTATAAATAGACATCTTTTCGGTTCAAACGCAAGAATTTACATACTCGGCGCGGATTCGCGGGGGCGAGATTTGTTTTCGCGAATAATTTACGGCTCGCGAGTTTCGCTTACAATCGGATTTGCGGGCGTATTTTTCGCTATGACTTTCGGCTTGCTTGTAGGCGCGATAGCAGGATATTTCGGCGGAGTAATAGACAATATTTTAATGCGTTTTTGCGAAATGGTAATGCTTGTGCCGAGTTTTTTTCTTTTGCTTGCTTTGCGAGCGGCGTTTCCGCCTCAAATGTCGTCGGTGCAAATATTTTTTATGATAGTTTTCATATTGTCGTTTATCGGCTGGGCTTCGACGGCAAGAATTATCAGAGGGATGACAAAATCCATTTCGCAGCGCGAATTTGTTCTCGCCGCGCAGGCAATCGGGCAAAGTCGCGGAAAAATCATAATATTTCACATTTTGCCGCAAACGCTTTCGTTTGTAATCGTGTCGCTTACGCTTTCAATACCGTCGTTTATCCTTATGGAAAGCGGACTTTCGCTTATCGGACTTGGAATTCAAGACCCGCACGCAAGTTGGGGAAATTTACTTTCGGACGTGATGAACATAGCCGATATTCATCTGCATCCGTGGATGTTGATTCCCGGCGGTTTTATTTTTATTACGGTAATGGCGTTTAACTTTCTCGGCGACGGGTTAAGAGATATTCTTGACCCGAGAGCGGCGGAAAGTTAAACTTGTTTGTCGCAAATTTCAAAAATCAAAACGAACGCCGGCGTAATAATCGCCATCGAGAGACGCGCCGATTTGAACGTGTTCGGCAGCCCTTTTGGCTCTCGCGTTCTTTTTAATTATATCGGCTAAATCGGCTATTAGAGCCAATGCCAAACCGCCGACGGCAAATCCCGCTCCGATGCCAATAGTTGCTCCATCTCTATTTTTGATACCCGTACTCATCATCGTTCCTCCGGCGCCTGCGACAGTTATTCCAGCCCAACCCCAAAAACTCATACCGTCATCCTTTGACGTCTCAATTTGCTGTTGCGCCGTTGTCTGCTCCGTCGACGATTTATATCGATACGCCTGTTCCGTAGTCGCTCTTTCACGCGCCGACTGTCCGCTCGCTATCCGTTCCGCAGTCGCGTTTGCGCATTGATTTTCGCTTCGACCGCTCAAAACGTAATTGACAAGATGTCCGTTTGAATATTGAATTTTTGCGACTTCCGCGAAAGAAACGTAACTGTTTTCGCCGCTTGACGATACATATTCAACGTTTCCCATATTTAATCCTTGCAAAACTTTTCCTTTAATTTCGCCCCCGCCGCACAGATAAATAATATCCTGCGCCCAACCCCATACGACGCACATCGCCGCTACCGTAACCACTTTGACAAACTTGTCCATAAAGCAACCTCTTTCTAAAAAGTTAAAAGTTAAAAACGTTTAGACAAAAACAGCGAAATGGCTGTTCTGCCGAAATTCATAGTTTCGCCAAAAACGTTGAATAGTACCCGTGATTTTTATAATTGATATAATAATATAACTAAGGCAGGCAGAACAACCGATAAAGGTGTTTTGCCATTAGTTATGTTAAAAATATCAAAGAAAAACGGAAATGAAAAATCACCGCCGTTCAACGTTTTTGGCGACAATAAAATACTATTATGTTTATTAGGAAAACAGAAAAAAGTTAAGATTTTTTGTTTTTATTCGTAAATTGCTTTATTTTCGGGAATTTTTACGCTTCGCAGTAAATTTTCGCGCATTTGCTTTTCGGCAGTTATTATATTTACTACCGAGAATTATAAATTTTATAAAGGAAAACAATGTTTTCAAAAAATTTAACCTGTTTTACAGAAACAAATGAATGATAACGCTTGACGATGATGAAAGTGGAGAATAAAATGGAATTTAAAAATACGCTTTATACCAATGACAACCTATTCATATTAAATGGATTGAATAGCAATTTAGTCGATTTGATATATTTAGACCCGCCTTTTAATTCAAAGCGGTTTTATTCTGCACCGATAGGCAGCAAAGCGGCAGGCGCAAGTTTTAAGGATATGTGGTCTTGGGAAGACGTTAACGAAGAATATCTTAATACTTTGGCGCAAAATTATCCCGCATTGACAACGCTTATTGCTTCGATAGGCGTAACGCACAGTAAAGCGATGATGGCTTACTTAACCTATATGGCTCAAAGAATTATAGAGATGCATAGAGTTTTAAAAGATACGGGAAGTTTATATTTGCATTGCGACCCGACGGCAAGCCATTATTTAAAAGTTGTGTTGGATGAAATTTTTGGAAAAAGTAATTTTAGAAATGAAATAATTTGGTGCTACACAGGTCCCGGTTCACCGAATATGCGGCAATTTAATCGCAAACACGATATAATTTTTTGGTACTCAAAAGGTGATAAATGGACGTTTAACAAAGAACAAGTTTTGCTTCCATATAAAGACGGTACTCCGCATAGCGGTGGTTTTATCGAGAAAGACGGCAGTCGGCTCGTACCCGAAGAATATACAAAAGGAAAAGTGCCAGAAACTTGGTGGACTGATATTGCCGTTGCGCCAAGAAGTAAAAAAGAATATACGGGTTATCCGACCCAAAAACCGCTTGCGCTTTTGCACCGCATAATTAAAGCGTCGTCAAACGAAGGCGATATTGTGTTTGACCCGTTTTGCGGCTGCGCGACTACTTGCGTTGCGGCACAACAACTCGGCAGAAAATGGATTGGCATTGACATTGAAAAACAAGCCGTCGATATATTGGTGGAAAGATTAAGCGACGACGCGGGTATGTTTAAGGATTTTATAAATACCGAAATTATTCCGCAAAGAACGGACATACAAATAGTTGAACCTACAAAATCTGTTAAGGAGCGTTTGTGCAAAGAACAAGACGGTTTGTGCAACGGTTGCGGAACTAAATTTGATATTTGGAATTTGGAAATAGACCACATTATTCCGAAATCGAAAGGCGGCGGAAATTATTACGAAAATTATCAATTATTATGCGCTAATTGTAATAAAATAAAAAGCGATAATCCTATGGAAATATTGCGATTAAAAATAAAAACGCGCACAGAATTACTGAAGAAAAAAATAATTTTTGGAGAATAAAATTGTTTGTTTTTTTCGGGAAAATTTACGCTTCGCAATAAATTTTTGCGCACCTGATACCGTCGATTCCGCTTGAAACTATACCGCCCGCGTAGCCCGCGCCTTCGCCGCAAGGGAAAATGTTTTTTACGCTTACGGATTCCAAAGTATCCGCGTTTCTCAATATTCGAACGGGCGACGAACTCCCCGTTTCCGACGAAAATATTGCCGCTTGCTCAAATTGAATTTTCCCCATTGAAGAAAGCATTTTAGGAATTGCAATTTTTAGCGTTTTTTCCACAAATTCGGGCAAAATTCCGTTTATATCGGTTATTTTATATCGGTGCGGCGACAATTCATAAGCAAATTTATTGTCTTTTTCATATAAAAACGACGCGAGATTTTGCGCGGGAAGCGCGTAATTTTGTCCGCCTTTTTCAAACGTTTTTTTTTCTATATTTTCTAAAAAATCATACGCGCTCAAAAAACTTTCGGGATTTACGGGAACCAAAAAAGCGGCGTTTCCAAAACGCAAATTTCGCTGCGAATAACTCATTCCGTTAGTCGAAACAAGCCCTCTTTGCGCGGAACAGGCAATTACTCGCCCGCCCGGACACATACAAAAAGTATAACAGGCAAGCGCGGATTTTTGCGACTTAAAAGTCAAAGAAAAAGACGCGGCGGGCAAGTTTTCCTTAAATTTTCCGTATTGCAGACGATTTATCACTTCCTGTTCAAATTCTACGCGAACGCCGACGGCAAAGGGTTTCGGCGAGATTTGTAAATATTTTTTAAGCGTTTTGCAAGTATCGCGCGCGGAATGTCCGATTGCAAGTATTAAATTTTGCGTTTCAAAAAATTCGTTATTTATATAAATTCCAATAAGTTTTTTTTCTGCGATTTTTATGTCGCTTAATTGCGAATTGAATTTTATTTCGCCGCCTAATTCTTGTATTTCTTCGCGAATCGATTTCAAAATTTTCGACAAAATATCCGTGCCGATATGTGCGCGCGTATCGGTTAAAACGTTTTTGTCGGCTCCGTGCCTAACGAGCATTTCCAAAAAAAGTTTTCTATTTTCTACGTCTTTGCTTCGCGAAGTTAATTTTCCGTCCGAAAAAAGCCCCGCGCCGCCTTCGCCAAATAAAACGTTTGAATTTTCGTCCAAAATTCCGTCGTTCCAAAATAAATGCGTTTTTTTCTCTCTTTGCGAAATCTGCTCTCCTCTTTCAAACACAACAGGTTTCGCTCCGCTTTTTGCCAAAAAATATGCCGCCGAAATTCCCGCGGGACCAAACCCGACAATTACGGGACGAACAATATTTTTTGAAATTTTGAAATTAAAATTCGCGCTTGAATTTTCTATATGTTTTAGAAATTTCAGATTTTTTGTCGGTTCTTTTTCAAGTAAAATTTCTGCGGAAATTACATTTACGGGCGGCTTTTTTCGAGCGTCGACGGACTTACTCAAAATTTTTACGCTCGTTATGTCGCTCGGAAAAACTTCCAATATTCTGGCTATTTTGTTGCGCAGTGTCTTATCGTTAAAATCCGTCGAAATTCGTATTTGTTCTATTTTGTAGCGAAACATAAATTATCGTTTTTCCCGCTTTATTGCGCGTAATTTCCAAAATTTATCTGCGAATAATACGCGCTTAAAATGCGCTTAAAATCCTGCCCTGCGCGAGCGCGTTCCAACGTTCCGTTTTGGCACATTCCTATTCCGTGTCCAAAACCTATGCCCGTCGCGACTACGTTTGAACCTTCAATTTTTATGTCGAAATTCGCGCTTTTTAAAATTCCTTCGTCTTTTGTCGGGCGACGCAAAACAAAACGCGCCTTGTCTTTTCCGTAATTATATGCGCCGTTGTCCGAAATTACTTGCAAAACCGCGACTCGTCCGCTCGACGTTCTCGACAACACCCGAACGTCCCTAACCGTTCCGTCAAAAGCCATTTCTCCCGTCGTTAGTCGGGAATATTTACGCAGGATTTGCGAAAAGTGCGAAATGCTCCACGTTTCTTTCCAGAAGTACGAATTTGCCGTTCTGCAAAACGCTTCGCCCGTTTCGCGAAAATCGTTCCTCGACGCAAGCGAAGAATCTGCGCGACTGTTCCAAACTTCGTCTATGGCGGCGGTTTTTCCCGCGCAAGTCGCGTGATAATACGCGTCCAAAAGCGAGCCGTCTTTTCGCGTGATTACGATTCCTTTCGTTGAAATTATTGCCGAATCCGAAAGTTTATATTCGTTTGCGCTTCCGTCGTAAACTTGGTCGGCGACGGTCGGATACAAGTCAAATTCCTTGTCTTTATTGCTCAAAATTCTTGAAAAAGCGTAAGTTCTCGCGGCGACCGCCTGCGCTTTTAACGCTTCAAAATCGCTTTCCGCGCGCACTCCTATTTCCAAAGGCACGACGCCGCGCAAATAATCTTCTATTCCAATATAATTGCACACCGAAAATCCGGCTTTTGAGCCCGTAAAAATAATTCCGCCGCGATATTCTTTTTCGTCGTCTATAAATTTTTTTGTTCCCGAAACGAAAGAGAGCGTGCAGGGAACGGAAATTTTTGCCAAATGTCCGTGCGCCGAAATCACTATGTTGTTTTCGTCTACAAAAGTTGCGCGAATTGAGCCCGGCGCGACGTTTATCTTTAATTTTTTTGAAACGACCTGCACTTTTCCATAAACAAAGAAATTGCGAAACATCATATTTTTGTGAAGCAAAATCCGCGCCATCGGTTCTTTATTTTCTGTTTCTTTATTTGAAATATTTGAAACGGGAACAACCGCTTTTGAATGCGACGGCGAAGAAACGGGTGACGGCAAAATCGCTATAATAGTATCTCTTTTAATCGTATCGGGAAATTCAATATTTTCGGTATTTTCGGCAATTTTATTTTTTGCCGACGGACGAATCGCGCCGCTTTGAGTGTAACAGGAAAAAAACGGCAGCGACAAAAGCAAAACAAGAATTATTTTCATTTATCCTTATGCTCTTTTGCGATTTTTTTTAGTTTTCCCGCAATAAGCGTTTTTTTTAACGGGTCAATTTTATCCACAAACAAAATTCCGTCCATATGGTCGATTTCGTGCTGGATCGCCCTTGCAAAAAATCCCGATACGTTTTCAAACACGACGGGTTCGCCTTTTTCGGAAACCGCTTCCACAGTTACGCTCATCGGACGGCTCACGGTTGCGCGAATTTCGGGAATGCTCAAACATCCTTCGCTGTCGATTTGCATTTCTTGCGATTTCCAAACGATTTTCGGATTTATAAGAATTACGGCTTCTTTTTCCTTTTCTTTATCGGGAACGTCGACGGCGGCTATGCGCAGCGCTTTTCCGATTTGAATGGCGGCAAGTCCGACGCCGTCCAATTCGTACATAAGTTCCCGCAACCTTTCGGTAAATTTTACGAGTTCGTCGTCGAACACCGTAACTTCTTCGCATTTTTTACGCAAGAGTTTTGAACCGTATATTTGCAAATCTTCAGACATTTAACTCTCCGCTTTCTCGGTTTCTTTTGTTTTTTCAGCTGTTTTTTCGGCAACTTGCGTCGGATTTACGTTTCCTATGGAAGCCGAAAGAATCGTCATCATCGCTTTTTCGTCGATTTTAATAACGACCTTTTTATCGTCGATTATTTTTGCTACCGTTCCGCAAATTCCGCCCATCGTAACTATTTCGTCGCCTTTTTTGAGGGAGGAACGCATTTTGTCCAATTCTTTTTGCTTTTTCTGTTCGGGTCTTAACATAAAGAAATAAATCACGGCAAAAAATAAAAACATCATCGGCAACAAACTTGAAAACGCGCTCGGTTGTTCGTTTCCTTGCGCGAACAAACTTACAAACAGCGCCAAAATAAATAATGTAATTTTCATAAAAAATACTCCAATTTGTTAAATTTTCACTACTAAAATAGTATTTGCCCGCCGAATTTTGTAAATTAGAATATAAAAATTTATGTTTTTATGCAAATATTTTGTAACATTTCTTTTAATAAATTAGTCCAAATTATAGATTGGGGAAAAAATTTTATGTTTTTATGTAAATATTTTCTCTTTTCTTGTTTGCAATAAATTATTTTACCGATGATTTTTTGAACGGTTACAAAAATTTAATTTAAACAGAGGAGTTTAAAATGTTAAAAGTTAAGAGTGCTTTACCGCTAATGTTGGTTGCGGTTGTGTCGATGGGGTTAATCGGTTGTGGCGGAGAAAAAAAACCGAATTACGGTGGCGAAGAATTCAGAAGCGCTTATCCTCCCAAAATGGAAGAAAAAATTGAGAAAGAATTTAAGGAATCCATTTACGCGGTCGGAATAGCAACTAACGTCAATCAGAAAGTCGCCTACGACAAAGCGGGGCTTGCGGCGGACGTAGAAATTGCGAAAGTTTTCGAGCAGGAAATCGCGAATCTTCAGAAAAGTTTTACCGAAGCGGTAAACGACGAGGTCACGGAAGATTACAGACAAACGGTAGAAAGTTTTACTCTGTTTACTCTTCGCGGTTCAAGAATGGCGATGCAGTTGGTATCGGAAGGCAAAGACGGATATACGGCTTACGTTCTTAAAGTCGTTTCTCCTCAAATTATTAAAGACCAACTTGACGCGATGAAAGACGCTCAAACCGCAATTAAAGCGCAGGCGGCTTACGCTGAACTTGAAGACAGAATCGAGAAAGAAAAAGCGAGAAGAGCAGCCGCTCAATAATTATTATTGGCGCAAAAGTTATGTGAAAAAAGTAAGGCGGGCAGAAATGTCGCCTTGCTTTTTTTTACGTTTTTAAGGAGCAAAAAATGAATACGCGAAAAGTAGGCGCCGACGGCGAACAAAAGGCGATTGATTTTCTTATTGCAAACGGTTACGAAATAATTGAAAAAAACGTGCATTTTGGCAAAACGGGAGAAATTGATATTATTGCAAAAGAAATCGACGAAACCGTCGTTTTTGTTGAAGTCAAGTATAATCGCAGCGCAAAAGGTACGTTTGGAGAGCCGGAATTTCGTTGCAATGCAAAAAAAATTAAACAAATTACAAAATTGGCAAATATCTACATATACGACAAAAAATTATTCGGCAAACCCGTCAGAATAGACGTAATAGCGATAGACGACAAAGGATTGCGACACTATAAAAATTGTTTAGTTATGTAAAATTTCAAAAAATCAGCGAAAGAGACAAAATTAACGAATTGGAAATCGAGCGAATTTCGTCGGCTTTTTGAGGATTTTCCCAGAAAAATTTCCTGTCCCAAAAATCGTCGTATCCGACGACCATAGAAAACAAATATCCTATCGAATATTCAAAAACGGAGCGTTTCGCTAATTTTTTTCGCGCAAAAAGTCCAAAACTTGCGCCGCCGCCAAAACCAGAATAACTTTCTCGTCTGTTTTCCGCAAATTCGTCAAAACGCGAACTTATCGCGTCGCGCTCCAAATACAGCGAATACAAAAATATGCCTTTGCCGTAAAATCCTGCGGCGTCCATTCCTTTTATGCTAAAATACGACGTGTCGAAAACGGCTTTGAAATTCGCGGAAATTAAAAAAGTATTGTTCGCAAGCGTGGAAATCGATTTTAACGCCTGCAAAGAGTCCGTTCTCGGCGGAACAAACGAAGAATCCTGAACGTATTCGTCTATCAAACAAACCGATTTCATTCTGTTAAACGAATATCCCGTTGCGATTGTAGCGGCGTATTTTTCGTCGATATTCAAAGAAATTCCCGTTTCAAAATAAAAAGAAACGCCCGACGCGGCGGCTGGCTGAAGCCATTTCGAGACAAAACGCGAATTTTGCTCTTTTTTTCTCACCTGATTGTATAAAGTATCGGCTCGTCTTTTCAAAAATTGCGCGTATTCTTTTTGAATGTTATCCACTCCTATAAGCGGCGAAAATGAAATATACGGCGAAATTTTTTTGTTTGTTTCCGCAATTTCGTCGTCTTTTGGAATTTCGGGTTTTTCTTCTTGCGAATCTTTGGTATCGGGAATTTCAGGATTTTCTTCGGAAAAAACAAGCGAATCCGTTTCAGAAACCGACAATATTTTGGAAGTATCCGCAATTTCTTCCTGCGCAAAAGTAGCGCAAATTACAAAAAACATTATTATTAAAAATTTCTTTTTCAAATTTTGCTCCTTTCCGCGTATGAGACCTGCATATAATTTGGAAAAATATCGTCTATTGTCAAAAAAATTTCGCTTTCTGCGGCTATTTTTGCGGCAAATTCTCCTCTGTTTTTTGCGAAATTCGGCGCTTGTATTATATTTTCGTTTTTTTGCGCCTCTTCAAAGGAAATTCTTTTGTCGTCGCAAAGCCGAACAAATTCGTTTTCGTTGTTAAATTTCGCAAAAAAAACTTCGCCTTGCCGAGCGTCTAAAACCACCGAAATATTTCCGATTTTCGCGCAACTTCTCGCTATGCATTCAAGCGACGAAACAGAAATAATTTTAACGTTTGAATTTGCGAAAAGTCCTTTGGCAAAAGCGATTCCGATTCGCAATCCCGTAAAACTTCCCGGTCCGACAACTATTCCGCAACGCGAAATATCTTCTATTTTTACTTTCGCTTTCTTAAAAAGTTCAAGAAAAATTTCGCTTATTTTATCCGCAAGATTTCTGCCTAAATTTTCGTTAAATTCTGCTAAAACCGTCGAATTTTCCATAATCGCAAACGAAACGTCGTCAAGCGAAGTATCGATTCCGAGAGTTATCATTTTTCAACTTCCAATTTTGATAAAATATTTTTTCTTCTCACGATTTTTTGCGGAGAACAAAGAAAAATTTTCATTTCAAAAAGGTCTGTTTTTAAGCGCAAATCGTCTATTTCCGAAACGCTGAAATCTTTGCCGAGATATTTACGCGCCAAAAAAGTCGTAGAAAAATCGGCTGAATTTACGCCGATTGCCAAGTCGTAATCGAGAAAATATTGCTTTCTTTCTTGCAAATCCGCAAACATAATCGTTTTTATTCCCGCGTTTTTCAATTTTTCGTTTAAAATAATAGCCGTTTCAAAGGCAATAGGATTGTCTTTGTCGTAAATAATAACAATGCTGTCTTTGCCTAAATCGCTTAAATCGTTTTTTTGATTTTCGTCGTCGAAAGTCCTTAAAACGTAATCCATATTTTTGTAAATTTCCGTGTTTTTAAGCAAAGAAAACAGCGCGTTTTTAACTTCAAAATCCAAACTCGGATTAAAAAAAGCCGAAACCGTCAATCTGTCAAATTCCGTAATATTAAAATCCTGCAATCTTGTTCTTACGTATCCCAAATCGCTTTTTTTGAAGAGAAGCATCGTCATTTTTTCATTGCCGCCAAGTTCAATAACAAAATCGCCGTTTTCGACAAATCTATACGAAACTGTCTTTGAACCGTCGTCGAATTCTACCTTTCTTTTCACTAATATATTATCTTGCGAAATCGACGTTTCAAATCTTAAATTATACTTCCAAATTAAGTGATTTAGGATTTGCCCCGTATTCGTTATCGGCGATTCAAAACGAAATTCCACAGCCCGCGCCGTTTTTGGAATTATCCCAAAAATTACTTTTTGCGTGCCGCTTGCAAGTTCGCTAACTCCCAATAAATCGCCGAAAATTCCGCGAACCGACGCGGGATTGTTTTTTGCAAAATCGGAAATTTCGTTTGCCGTTTGTATGGAATTAAAAAACAAACTTTGCGGAACTTCCACCAAAAGCGATTTCGGTAAATTTTGGCGAATTTTGAGTTCGCAAATATCGGTGGAATCAAATAAATTCAAGCAATTAAACGGAATTTGCGATATTATATCAATTTGCGCCGAAGTATCGATTTCGACTTCCTCTTCGGCTTCGTCCTTGCGAAATTTTCTTTCTTCGACGGCAAAAGTTTCGCTATCAAAACTGAACAATTTTTCAATATCCGCGTCGGATTTTTCTTTGTGCGGCGATCGTCCGCCTTTTTTTGTTCCGCAAGAAAAAAACAATAACGCGCACAAAAAAAACAGAATTTTCATTTTCATTTCTTACAACCTTTCGTTTTAATTTAGTTTTTTACTCCAATTTTTGTATCATACCGATAAATTTTTCCGCTTATTCCATAAACTTCGGCAAGCGCGAAATAAGTTCCTGCGGCGACTTTTTTGCCCGAAATGTTTTTCAAATTCCAGACGGTTTTTAATTCTAATTCCAAACCGCGCAACTCCGAATTAAAAATTACGTTTCCCAAGTTGTCGAAAACGGAAAATTTTACAAATTTCGATTTTTCGGGAATTTTTATGTTAATCTCCGCTTTGTCGCCGACGGGATTTGCGCAAAAAATTCCGTGCTTTTTATTCTGCGATTTTTCTTTTTTCACAGAAACAATGCCGAATTTAACGCTGTTTTTTATTCCCGAAACGTCAATGGAACCGACGCCTCCCGTCGCCTGATAAAAATTATAGTAACCTCCCGCGTATGCGGTTTTTTCTCCAAACCAAACTACGTCTTCTACCACTTTATTTGCGCGAGAGTCAAAAATCGTTTGTCCTTCATCGTCTGTGGGAGAGAGAAAAACGGTTAATATTTTAAACGTTTTTGGAGATTCCAAGAAATTTGGGTCTCTTTCTTTTCCGTCGAAACTTTTCATTAAATCGTCTATGGTGTACGAATTTATTTTATTTGCGCTAAACGTTCCGTCATTGCTAACCGACGGCGCAGAGCCGTTGTTTAAATAAACGTCGAGTTTGAAGTTTGCGTCTCGTAAATCCTGCGCGGATTTGAAGCCCATAAGATACAATTCAATATCGGAATAAGGATATGCGTTTTTGCGATAACCGTCTCTTCCAAAGCCGTCGGTAAAAGTTGCGTTCATACTTCCCTGATATTTTTCTTCGCCGATTTTTCTTACATATTTGAAGCCGCCGAGTTGTCCGCCCGCGCTACTTGCGCCCCAATGTCCGGGCGTATCTTCGCAAATTTCCGCTCCCCAATGATGCGCAAATTCGTGAAGCGACGGACCGTCTTTTATCGCGTCGTATCTTGGAAAATAAAACACGCTTTTTAATTTGTTGTCCGAGCCCCATTCTTCGTAATAATCGGCGACGTTTCCCTTGCGCGTGTATAAAGACGTGTTTTCGTAATCTATGCGAACGCTCATTTTTCTTCCTTCAAAGCGGAGTTGCCCTGTGTTTGTGCCGTTTAGAACATAAAAAATGTAATCAAAATCGTCGTTAAATTTGGAATAAATTTTGTTTTTAGTAATATTCCACAATTCTTTTTCAAAAACCAAAGCCCTTTTATCGTCGGCGTTGTCGTAATCTTTTGTCAGCAATTTTTCAAGTTGCTGCGAATTTATAGCGACTTTAACCACCGAACTCGTAGGGTCTACGGTTTTATCCAAAAGATATACGCCGTCGCCTAAATGCGTATCCGCAGAATACGCGACAAAAACAAAAACAGATAAAATTATAGATTTTTTTGATAAGCATTTCATAAGAAAACTCCGTAAAAGTTTTGTGTTTTTATTTAATTTTTTCACTAAAATACTATATGCGCGTTTGCTAAAAGCGATTTATCTGAAAAAAAGCGTAACGGCGATTATGAACAATATGAAAAACATCATAATTTTAATAAATTTTTCGCCTTTTTTTATCGCGAGTATCGAGCCGATTTTTGCGCCGATTGCGCTTGCGACCGCGATAGTTATCGCGCAGTCGAGTAAAATTGAGTTGGAAAACGCAAAAACTACGACGGCGGGAACGGTAAAAATAAAAGTGTTCGCCATTTTATACGCGTTAGTTTTTAGTAAATCCATTTTTGCGACGTGCCTGAAAACCGCCATTTGAATAAGCCCGACGCCCGTTTGGATAAATCCGCCGTAAATTCCCGTCAAAAACATTGAAACGGCAAAAAAAACGGAATTGAACGCTTTTTCGTTTTCGTCCGTTTTATTAGGAATAAAAAGCGAAATTGCAATAAAAATAACGATAATTCCGAGAATTTTTTCAAAAACGGCATTGTCCAAATTGACCGAAATTAACGCTCCCAAAATCGCGCCGGGAACAGTCCAAATTCCCGTTTGCAACGCTTTTTTTACGGAAATTACCCCGTTTTTCAAAAAAGTATGAGTTGAAGCGAAAGTTCCCGCCAAAACGCCGATTCTATTCGTTCCGTTTGCGGCGGATACGGGAAATCCGTAAAAAATCATAATCGCGACGGTTAAAATTGTCCCGCCGCCGGCGTAAACATTGACAAATCCTGCAAAAAGTCCGCTGAAAAAAAGAAGCGTTAAAAGCGTCGTATCTTGAAACATAAATTTTCTTCAATTATTCACAATTTTTTTTATACTTCTTTTTTCGCGAATTTCGCGACAAAAAACGGTATCATTGCAATTCCCAAAATAATCATCGCCGAACATAACATTTGCCCCCTTGAAAAACCGAGAGAATTAAGCATTATATGCGCGTCGGGTTCGCGATAAAATTCAATGAAAAACCTGATAATTCCGTATCCGATTAAGTAAAGCGGCGTCATCAAATTTTTTGTAAGCGAAAATTTTCTAAACGCGCACAAAATCGCAAACAGCAAAATTCCCTCGCCGAGCATTTCAAAAAGTTGCGACGGAAAACGCAAAACCGTCGGGTCGTCCTTAAAATACATTCCTATTGCCGAAGACGTTTGTCGTCCGTATAATTCGCCGTTCATAAAATTCCCGAACCGCCCGAAAGTATAGCCCAAAGGCGCGACAAAAAATACTGCATTCGCGCATTCTTTCCAATCTAATTTTTTTATAAGCACGTAAATCGTTCCGAGTAGCGTGCCGCCGATAACTGCTCCGTGAAACGACATTCCCGAAATTCCGACGAATTTTCCGCCTGCAAACGGAAGAAAAATTTCGCCTAAATTTTGCGAATAATAAGTCAAATTATAAAAAAGAACATAGCCGAGCCGCCCGCCAAGCATAATTCCCGCGATTATCCATATACACAAATTTTCCATTTCGCTTTCAAAAACGGCTACTTCCTGTTTTCTGCACATTTTTTTTAACAGCGCAATATTGACCATAAAACCGATTATGTACATAAGTCCGTAATATCGAATTGCAAATCCTGCGCCCGACAAATCCGTGCCGCGCTGCAACATTTTTTCACCGAAAATAGTGATAAAAGTCGGGTCTAAATGAAGCGGCAAAGTTTGCCAAAATGCAATAAAATCCATAAAAAATTCCTCACTTTTTAAACAACAAATTTATATAAAAAAGCGGATTTAGCAATCGTTTTCTGTCTTTTTGCGACGCGACCGCTTTTGCGATTTTTATCATAGTTTCGCCGTTTTTAGTGGCGACTCCGACAACAAAATCGATAAGCCAAACGCATTTCATTTTATTTACTATTGCCGATACGCGAAATTCTTTCAGCAAAACTTTCACGCAAATTTTATGAAACATAGCCATTTTTTTTGCGGAAAAATCGTCGCTTTCAAACGCCGAATTTATTACTTGCGCCGCTTTTTGCGCCGAAAACATTGCGTTTCCCACGCCTTCGCCCGTAAAATGTTCGGTCAAACCCATCGCGTCGCCGACGATAATTAGTCCGCCTTTCGGCTTAAAAACTTTTGTACCGCCCAAATTCAAAAACGCCGCTTTGGGTTTTGTAATTTCTTTTGCAAACTTAAATCTGTCGGCAAAATGCGGACTTAAAATAATATTTCGCAGTTCTTTTTTCAGGTTTATTCTTCGTTTTCGCCGAATTTTTTCGGGAATTATAAAACCGACGTTTACAACATCGTCTTTTTCGGGAAAAATCCAAAGATAACCTTCCACAATCGATTTTATAAAGTGCATTTCTATCATTTTTTCGTCGCATTCTACTTCTTTAAAATACTGTTTTATTCCTATAACGTTTTTTTTGGCGCTCGGATATTTATAATTTATGGATTTGAGTATTTTCGGGAAAATTCCGCAAGCGCAAACGACGATTTTCGCCTCGAACGAAAATTCTTTTTTTGTTTTCGTCTGGAAAGCATAAATTCCGCAAACTTCGTTTTTTGAATTAAGAATAAATTTATTCGCCTCAAAATTTTCCCAAACGTCTATTCCTTCGTTTTTTGCTTCGTTTATCATAAAATTATCGAAGAAAATGCGATTCAAAGTATAACCTTCAACGTCTTTTGTCCTGCCCATTTTCGCGTAATTTATCGGCAAAGTCGCGCCGTTTGGACTTGAAAAAATAACGCCGTCTATTTTATTTACGGGGCATTCCCCAAGAAATTTTTCGTAAAGTCCGAGGTCTTTAAGCGTTAAAATCGCCCGCGTGGAAAGTCCGTCGCCGCATATTTTTTCACGCGGAAACGTCGCTTTGTCCAAAAGCAACACCGAGCGTCCTTGCTTTTTAGCAAAAAGCGCCGCGGTAACTCCCGCCGGTCCTGCGCCGACGACTATTACGTCGTATTTTTTTATGTTTTTATTCAAATTTTCCCCCGATTTTACCTGAACAAAAAGAAAACTTTCAACAATAATTTAGGATGTTTTGCGAAAACTTTCATAAAAACCCGCAAATAACTTAATTTTTCAGGATTTTCGTCTTTTAACGCCGCCGCGACGTCGTTATAAAATTTGTCGCGTTTTCCCAAAAGTTCCGTTTTAAGCGAGTATGAACGAATTTGATTTTTCCCGCAATATTTATGCCAATTTTTTTCGTAATTTTCTAATTTTTTATAATCGAAAATTCCGTTTTCAAACGATTTTACTATCGCCTCGCCGGCGGTTTTCCCCGCAAAAAGCGCGTATGCGATTCCTCCGCCGTTAAGTGCGTTTACCTGCCCCGCCGCGTCGCCGACCAAAACCGCTCCGTTTTTTGACAAAGGCGACAAATATTTTCCGACGGGAACTCCGCCGCAATGCAAATCGGAGATTTTTGCGTTTGGAAATTTTTTATTCACGAAATCGTAAAATAAAACTTTTGCCAAGCCCGATTTTGAATATTTACCCAAAACGCCGAGTCCCACGTTTGCGATATTTTTCCCGCGTCCAAACACCCACAAATATCCGCCCGTCGCAATTTTTTCGCCCGTATAAAATTCTATCGCTGCGCCGTCAATTAAATTATGTTCGACTTTCGCAAAAACGCAACTTTCAATATCTTCGGGAGCAAAAGCGTTTTTCCACCAAGTTTTTCGTCCGATTAAACTTTCCACTCCGTCGGCGGCGACCAAGAGCGGCGAAACGAAAACGTCGCCTTTTATTGTGCGGCATTTATATGAAAACTGCGAACCGTTTTGCTCGATTTCGACGTCGCAAACATAGCGATTATTGAAATATTTCGCGCCGTTTTTTTCCGCCTCTTCAACAAGTTCTCTGTCCATTTTTGTTCGGTCTATGCAAAAACTTTCGCCGATATTTCTGACTTCGACCTGCGTATTGTCGGGAGAAATAAATTTAACTTTGTCGATTTTGCTTAAAATCCAATCGGGCTTAATTCCTATCGACGCTTTCATTCCTTTGAATCCCACGCCTTCGCCGCAACGAACGGGCATAGACGGAAATTCTTTGCGTTCGATTAACGCCGTGTTCAATCCCGCTTTTGCGCAAATAGACGCGACCTGCGAACCCGCAAGTCCCGCGCCGACAATAACTACGTCAAATTTATTTATATTTTCGTCCAAAATTTCTCCGAAATTACTATTTTTACATTGTTTTTTACAAAGAAAATAGTATTTGGCGCGGCAAAACGCTAAATTATTCTGCGGCGTTTGGTTTTTTTGGATATTTTGCCGTTTTTTTAGTCCGTTTTCGTCTGATTTTATTCTCCGAAAATAATTTTTTTCTTCAATAATTCCGTGCGCGTTTTTATTTTCAATCGCAATATTTCCATAGGATTATCGCTTTTTATTCTGTTGCAATTAGCGCATAATAATTGATAATTTTCGTAATAATTCCCGCCGCCTTTCGATTTCGG